>ENA-OQIM01000058-OQIM01000058.1-human-gut-metagenome-genome-assembly--contig:-NODE-58-length-31656-cov-4.368930_pt1 | contig 31656 bp, 39 predicted proteins | sample MGYA00242579_ERZ504744 | MGnify/ENA primary metagenome ERZ504744 (study PRJEB26092, sample SAMD00036441) | human gut metagenome | host: Homo sapiens | study: EMG produced TPA metagenomics assembly of...
GCTTGGAACCATTCATCGAATTTCCTGATTAGTTACGGGTCAACCTTCAAATCTTCTAAAAAATTTTGTTGAAACCCACCCATCGGCGGTTGGTTTTTGCGTATCTAAGGAGTTTTCTTGGCTATTGACAAGACCATCATCCCGCCGTCCGAGGCGACCGAGGTCGCTCAGGCGGGACATGATTACGTGAACGGCATCCTGCCGTTGTCGAATATTTTCCCGGTCACTTCCAATGGTGGTGATTGGACCGCTTCTTGGACCCCGGTCATTCCGAAGTCCAAGACCCGTGCGATGAAGCATCGTGCGTTGGACGCCGAGATCGGGCACACCAAGTCCGAGACCTCGACCGCCGAGATTCATGCCGGCCTGTTGCCGTTGTCCGGTATGGACCATATTTCCGAGCGTGATATCGCCAAGCATCAGGACGATACCGCATATATCCACGATCAGGCCGAGGCGAAGTTCGAGGCTTTGGGCCAGCAGGCCGGTGTGACCGAGGAGTTGGAGCGTTTGCAGTGCTTGGTGACCGGCAAGGTGGTCATCAAGGAGAACGGCGTCAATGTGACGTATTCGTTCAAGCGTCCGGGCAACCAGCAGGATGTGAAGCTACCACCACTTGGGATAACGACAAGTCGAACCCGTGCGACGACATCGAGGCTTGGGTGAAGATCATGCGCAAGGCTTATGGTCGTAAGCCGCACGCGGTCGCCACCACCGGTGTGGTCATCGATGCCATGCGTACCAACGAGTTCTTCCGTACGCAGGTGTCCGGCATGGATTTGGAGCATTCCAAGACCAGGCTGTCCCGTCAGGAGGTGTTGGATGTGCTTCGTGCGCAGTCCGGCATCACCGATGTGCTTCTGGTCGATGAGGCTTACGAGGATTTGAAGCTCGACAACACCTTCGATATGGATGCCGATGTTTCCGCCGCGTTCCCGGATAAGACGTTCATTCTGCTTCCGTCGTTCAACGATTCGTCGTTGGGTGCCACCCTGTCCGGTCCTACCGCCGAGGCCCAGAACTCGGAGTATGAGATCAACAAGAGCGTGAACGATGGTCTCATCGGCGCTATGTTGTCGCATCAGGCTCCGCTGAATTATGACATCTGGGTCAACGGCAATTATCTTCCGATTCTGAAGGAGGCCGTCTCGACCTTCAAGGCGGATGTGCTGGGCAAGTAGCCTTCTTGACGCTTAGGGGGTTCCGCTGATGTCGAATGGTGTTACCGATGCCGTTGACTGGGTGGAATGCTTGGAGCTTCATTGCCTTCCTGACGCGGATGTGTTGAAACGGTATCCGAACGCGTGGCTCACGTACATGTGCCATCGTGCGGAGACCGTCGCGTCCACTTCGAGCACGAACTGCTTGCCACGGTTGAGGTCCGGCGACCTTGATCTTGAGGATTACGAATTCGTCATCTGTTCTATGGTGTGGCGTGTCATCCGCTATTCGGATATCAAGACCGAATCGAATGGAACGTACCAGTTCACGCGTTTCGACCCGCAGGATAATCCGCCAGGCAAGGATGCGTCGCCGAATCTGTATCTGTCGAAAAGGGAGAAGCAGATTCTGGATGGCTATGCGTCCGGGCGCGGTCCTATCGGCACTGTTGGCGTCGGTGTGAACCGTATTTATGGAATGTGATGCCTATGTCTCGTGAAACATGGGATTTGGGTCATCCATACGATAAGTCGGGTTCCGACGTGGTTGCTGAGCATCCTTACGAGGATGTGACGGTGCCTTGGGTGAAGCCTGATTCGATTCTGTATCGGGACAAGGTGATCGTCGTGCTGTATACGGTCCGTCGTGGGCCGCATGGGACGACGTATGTTCCCGGGAAGGCTTACTGGTGCTGGTGTTCCATCGAGGGGCGCGAGCAGCAGGCTGGCATGTTTTCGATTTCCGGTGCCGAGGATAAGTCGCCGCAGACTTGGGGTGGTTTGCGTGAGGTCACGCCGTCTCAGGTCGTTGCCGTGGAATGGCATGGCGATATCCATACGGAGGTCTGGTATCAGGGCGACTGCTATGACGTTGACGGCGCTCCGACGTTCCGTCAGCATGGCGAGGTTCCCCACTATGAGATGCATATCCGGCGTAACGCCGACTATTCGCAGATTCCGGTGGGGTTGCGTCCGAAGCCTCCCGAACCGGACCCTGACGACCATGTGTGGGGTGAGGCCGATGGCAAGAGTTTTCATTGACCGTGACCTGAGCACGAAGGTGGCTGAATGGTTCGGTCCGCAGGCCACGTCGGAGAAGGCCGACGAGGTGCTTGCGGATGCGAGGATGCTCGCCGCCGCGCGTGCGGTTGGCCGTGACCCGGGTATTCCGGTCGCCAAGGATTTGAGTCTTGAGAAACGCTACCACGGCATCGACACGGATGTGTGTCTTGATGTCGAGGGTCGTGACGGGTCGAACGTGGCCGTCGAACACGAGTGGGGCGCTTGGAACGAGCAGCGTCACCGTTGGGTCGAGGGACATCATGTGATGCGTGACGCTGCCCGTATGAACGGTGGTGTCTGATGTCGTTGATTCAACCCGACTACGAGCGTTACCCGCAGGAACGTCCGATGGTCGATTTCGATTCGCTCGTGTACACGCTTCTCACGGCTGGGTTCACCAGCAACCCGGACTGGCCCGACGTGCATGTGCTCAACGAGATCGATGTCGATGTGGACACTTGGGCGTCGTTCTCGAACATCGTGCTGTTCCATACGAACGCGCCGACCATGGCGACCGGCAATCATTCGACCGGCGTGTGGGATTGCGACATCGACATCATCGTCGCCACGAACGATGCGGACCGTTCCTTCCGCTTGGCGCAGGAAGTGTACCAGCAGATCATGCAATGGCCGCGTTACGGGCGTACCGATTCGGGTCGTGTCATTCGGATTGTGGGCAATCCCGGTTTTGGCAAGAGCGCTGGCGGCAAGCAGGCCACCGGCAAGAAGGTGAAGCAGTATTCCGCTTCCTCGTTCACCGTCCGCGCGGAGGATTCGCTTCGCGTTGGATGATTTTCCGTTTTTTCGTTTTCAAGCCTCGCCTCGTGCGGGGCTTTTTTGTAAGGAGATATGAGATGGCGTTTAATGATGACGCTACTTTGATTGCCACTTACGGCACTTTGTTCTACGCTCCGGTCGGCACTCCGCTGCCGAAGGATGGTGCCAAGCGTTCAAGCTGAACGCTGACACCGTGAAGGTGGACACCACCGCTTCCGGCGCTCCGAACGCCAATCAGGTGTGGACCAATCTGGGGCATACTTCCGCCGACAACAAGATTTCGTTCTCGTTCGACGGCGGCGACGCGACCACGCATAATTCGTGGGCGCGTAAGAACTTGCGTACCACCTACGCCGATTCGACGTGCACCATCACGCGAAGTCGTTGCAGTTGGATGGCGACACTCTGAAGCTGATCTACAACGGCAGCGAAGAGGATGGCGGCGTTGGTGTGGACATCACCAAGAAGCCACAGACGTTCAGCCTGTTCCTGTTGGCTCAGGAGTCCGCCGACGATGATTCGGATATCCGTTTCGGCGCTTTGTTCCGCAAGGTTTCCGTGACCTTCGATGGCGGTCCTGATTTCTCTGGCGATGATTTCGTCGAGCAGGGCATGACCGGCGAGGTCGAGACCGTCGCCGGCAAGAAGCCGATTGTGTTTTTCGAGGCTTCGCAGATGAAGCAGTCCTGATTCGGACTGTTCCAGTCTTCGTATTGACGCCGGACCCCTGTTTCTCCTATCCGGGGGTTCCGGTCTTTTCCCGTTCTTCGTTGACGGAAGATAGGAGATTTTCAACGCTTTTCAGATAGGAGAAAACATGGTTGACGAGACTGTTGAAGAGAATACCGCCACCGAGTCCGACGAGTTCCGCATCCCTGAGACGTGGGCGGAGATGTGCGAGAACGAGCCGCTGTTCTCGCTTCTGCCGCCTCTGGCCCCTGCGGAACGCCTCTCGTTCAAGCAGGCCGCACAACTGCGCAAACTGTCCGGCATGGCCGGTTTCACGCTCAACGCCGACATCAACGGCCCCGAAGCCAAGTCCTTGGACGACATCGAGGCGAAGATCGACGAGCGTATGGAGTTCGTCGGCACGGCTTTGGATTGGGTCAAGTCGCTGACCGACGAGCCGGACAAGGTTGACGAGTGGACTACGGGCATCGGATTGGATGAACTGTTCTGGCTCATCGAGGCGATTCTCATGTTCTACACGGACCAACTGGGAAAATCGATCGCTTCGAAGCGCAAGTCCGCGTCCACCCGGTCGAACTGACTTCCGACTTCCAACGTTTCTATGGTCTGGACATAACCGCGCGAGGATGAATCCCACTCGCGCCGAACGCCTCACGGCGGGGCTGATGGCAATGCCTGACAGCCTGTACAGGGCGCGGATATTGGAGGATGAGCCTCCAACCACGTCCGATGAATCCAAGACAGACAAGCCGACCGTACTGCCATGGCTTGGATGGGATTCGAAGACGATGGTCGCCGTTGAGGTTCGCAACATGATGAACGCGGTGATTACCGCGAAATACGGGGGCAAGAATGCAAACCGCATCCACTGCTCCCTCCCGGCGCTGACAAGGAGCCGCCTCGCCGGGAGAACGAAGGTACAGCGGAGAACTTCGAACGCATGTTCACGAAGTTCCACATGACCTGATTCTGAACAAACCCCCACATTCCCGTGGGGGTTTTCTATTTCCATCTTTCTTTCTGGGGGTTGCCTATGGCTGGCGAGCATCGCGCCGGTACGGTCGTCGTTCGTGTCACTGCGGATACGAAGGGTTTCCGCCGTCAGGTCGAGGAGGCCGCACGCGGCATAGGCGACCTCGACGTGAACGCGGTATTCGACCCTGACACCGCCCAGCTTGAACGCGCCTACCGCGAATGGAACGGCAAGAACGCTCCATCCAGTTCAATTTCAAACCCAATACGAAGAACATCGACCCGTGGATGAAACGGTTCGAACAGCAGGAGGAACGCCTTCGTCGCGGCCTCACGCTCAAACCGGACTTCGATTCGTCCAAATTAAGCCGTGGCCTATCCGAGTTCAATTCCCGCACCAACACGGCCCTCCGTGGCAACGGGCTACTGAACTCGAAGCTGATCGAAAAGAACCTCGACCAGACCGTCAAGCGTTCGACGCCAAAGGCCGCGAGATTGCCGACACATCCTTCTTCAAGAAGTCGGCCCTCCAAAAAACCGAACAGCTTTCGTTCGCGACAAGCCTCGACAAGACCGTCGATAAGTACCGCGAGAAGAAGATGGACCTGTACCAGCAGGTCCGTGGACTCATCAAAGGCAACGAACACCTCTCCAACGAGCAGATACGCCAATTCGAGAAACTGTCCAACCGAATCGTCAAAACCCGCAACGACATTCGCGGGCTGAAAGGCGACCTCGCCAATGCCACCCGCGAAGTCGAACGCCTCGACGCGCAACGCCTTGAGATGAAGACGCAGAAGCTCCCGACATCCGACCTATGGAAGCAGGAACGCGAAGCCGCAAAGCAGGTCACAGCAGCCAACAAGGCGCTCGCGGGTCAGGAGAAGGAGCTTGGCAGGCTCCGTAAGGCGCAGTCGTCGCTTGTGGACATCGCGTCCGATGGTGATGCGAAGCGTGTATCGAAGATGACCCGTCAGGTGCGTGCCCTTGAGGAGAGCATCGTCACCGCTGGCAATTCGCTGTCGAACTTCTCCAAGGCCCGTGACACGGCTTTGGGACTGCATCAGAAGCAGGAGACGTATGCCGACTGGTTCAAGGGCCAGCAGGTCGCGTCGTCGCGTTTTGCGAAGGAGATCGAGGCGCAGCAGGCCGAGATGGCCCGCGAGTCGAAGAAGGCTAGGGACGAGTGGTCCCGTCCGGTTGGCTCCACGGCCATCGCCCGCGAGCAGTTCGCGGAGTCGCGGCGTGAGGCCGAGAACCTTATCGACACGTATCGTGGCGTGCGCAAGGAGCTTGAGTCCGACGTGTCCGCCATGAAGCGGAACAACCGGAACTGGTTCGACCTTGACGAGTACAAGCGTACCGTCAAGATGCTTGGCGAGATCGACGACCGTATCGAGAAGCTGAAGAAGAGTCCGGTCACGAAGCGACCCGTCTTGAGGGTTCCGATTTCCAGAAGCGTCTCGCCGACCTGTATTCGATGAACGGCGTCCGTAACCGTCAGGATATCCGTCTGCGGTTCGTCGCTGAGAATCTGCGTGAGGTCAAGTCGAAGATCGAGGCGTTCAAACGTCGCGGCGTCGATGTTCCGGTCACGTTGAAGGCCGAACTGCGGGAGATGTACCGTCAGTTGGCCTATTACCAGCGTCTTCTGAAGGATAATCCGAAGGCGCGTGTGAAGGTCGATGTCGAAGGTGATTTCGCCCGTCTGAACCGTGATATCGAACGGTTCGAGTCGCAGCGTGTGAAGGTCGAGTTCTATGAGGATGGCGCTGACGAGATACGTCGCACCATGCGGGAGCTTGAGCATAAGAGGCTCGATGTTCCGGTCACGTTGAAGGCCGAGTATTCGAACGTCGAAGCTGAGATGCGCCGGTATGCGGAGAAGCTGAAGTCCAATCCCGATGCGGAGATTCCGGCGAAGCTCCATATCGACAAGAAGCACGCCGAGGAGGAGCTGAAGAGGTTCCAGGACAAGAACGACACCCTTGATATGGATGTCGATCTTGAGACCGCTTTGGCCCGCGCGCATCTGGCTTATTTCACCCGTCCGCGCACGATTGACATCTTCGCCAAGTTCCATGGCACGGACATGGGCAAGATTCTCAACGGAATGACGTATGGGGCGACTGGCCTCAAGGGTGTCGAGAACCAGTTCCAGAAGCTTGTGAATTTGATGGACACCTTGGATTCCAAGGTTCCGAAGTTCGCGCTTATCGGCGGGGTGTTCACTTCCCTTGGTGCGGGTGCGACGAATCTGGCTGGCAGTGTCGGAGGAGTCGGGAAGAGTCTGATAAGCCTTTCCAAGGCCGCTTACGCCGCTCCTGCCGCATTGACTGGATTGCTTGGCGTGTTCGCGTCGTTCAAGATGATCTACGGCGACAAGGGCAAGACGTGGAGCAGTCAGATTGACTTCGCCAACACGAAGCTGTCCAAGCTGTCCCAGAGCGTGCAGGATGCGTTCTATGGGAAGGCGAAGCCCGCCATCATGGATACGGCGAACGCTATAGGCGATTCGCTGGTGCCGGAGATGAGCACTCTTGCAAAGCATGAGGCGAGATAGTCGCCGGAATGATGGACGCGGTTCGCGCATCGTACAAGATGAACGAGTTGCCTCAGACGTTCGACTATGTGAATGAATCGCTGGACAATCTCGTTCCCGGTGTTAATTCCCTTATTGCTGCCTTAAGCAAGGTCGGTGCCGCTGGTGGCAAGTATCTGCCGCAGTTCGCCAATTGGGCTAGCCGTAATGCGACCTTGTTCGCGGAATGGGGAGATTCGGTCCTGAAGGATTCGGACCGTGTGGACAAGGCCATGTCTGAAGTCAAGGAGCAGGCTGGCTATCTTGGCTCGTCCATAAAAAGCCTCAAAGATATTTTCGAGGGGACTTTCGGCACTTTCGCGTACTACGAGAACGGCATTGAGGGCATGGCGACTACGCTCACCAACATGGACCGAGCCGTCAATTCTGTGAAGTTCCAGCAGACGATGAAGTATTGGATTGATGGCGCTCAGGTCGCTCAGTCCGAGGTTCGTTCGGCGTTCTCGCAAGTCGGTGATTCGGCGTATTCGCTGCGTAACACCGTCAAGGTCGCTTTCGCTGACGCTGGTGTGGTCGTAGGTTCCACTCTTTCCAATGTGAGCCGTCTTCTTGGCGATTCTCGTACCGGTTTGACGGAGTTTGCCAATGGTTTGGCGAATGGATGGAAGAAGGCGTTTGATGAGATTGGCAACAGCGGTCCGGTGTTCAGTGAGCTTCTGTCGATGGTTGCAGTCTGTCCAATGCTTTCGGTGGAACGTTCGCTGCGTCGTTGAAGCCGCGGCTCCTCTTATCGAGTCGATTGCCGAGCTGCCGGAAGTCTTGCTGATGTGTTCGATAAGCTCCCTGCCCCGATCAAGGGTGCGATGGGCTTGTGGATGACGTTCGGTCGTGCTGGCAAGTCCGCGTGGACGGCGTTGAAGACTGGAGCTTTGGAGAACATTCAGAGCACGATGCAGTATCAGAACACGTTGCGCCAGTTGGGCGTAACTATCGATGGCACGAAGACCAAGGTCGGCCAGCTTGTCGCCGCCATGGCGCAGCTTTCCCGCAATGCTAAAGCCGCTGAGATAAGCGGCGATGCAGCCATGTATGGGAACATAGCCGGATTATTCTCCGGTTCCGCCAGAGGTGTCGAACAGCTGGGCGAGAAGGCTGAGAAAACTGCTTCTCAAGTTGCGAAAACCGATACCGAAGCGCGTCTTGCCGCCGAAGGTGCCGTGCTGTTCGGTGCGAACGCCAGTCAGGCCAGCAGTGGTTTGAAGGAGGTTTCCGATAAGGCCGAACATACTAACGGAAAGCTTGCTAAGTTAAAAGGCGTCGCCAAGGATACGGGAACCGTCATGTGGGATATGGCCGGTGGATTCACCGGCGTGGCTGGCATGGCTGGTGTCGGCGCTTTGATGGTCGCGTTCGCGGATTATTCGCAGCACGCGCAGAACGTCGAACAGGTATCGCAGGGAGTCGCTGATGCCATCAGCAATATAGCGACGGCTTCTACGAGTGCGGCAAGCAATCTTGGTGTTGTTGGAAGTGCCATTCAGAAGAGCCTCAAGACAAATCCAGATGCCGGACGCACCGCTTGGGATTCTAGTTTTATTGGAAAGGCTTCCACTGGCTCGCTGGTTGGTGATTTCAAGGATGCTTCCGATGCGGTCAACAGGCTCAACAAGGGACTTAAGACCAATAAGGTCAGTATGTCTGACATGTCGAAGGCTGTGGCTGGTTCCGATAGTGAATATCGAAAATTCCTGAAGCAACTTGATGCCGCCAACGCCGAGTTGAATGGTCCTAACGTTGGTGTTTTGGAGTCCATGCGTAACGGTGATTCCGTAAGGGCATATTCCGACCTCGTAAAGCGTACCAAGGAATTACGCAAGCAGGCCGAAGACCAAATGCGTGCGACCGCTCAGGAGAACGGTTATGACAAGTCTTATGTGGATACCCTACTGAAGAAGGGCAACACAATGGAGCAAGTCGCCGTTATGACGCAGAGCGCCACGCAATTGGAGGAGAACCACACGAAGGCTGAGAAAATGCTTTCCGAGGCTGTTTCCAGCTCGAAGAGTTCTCTCATCTCGATGAACGCTGCCGGCAGCTCCTATAATTCGACGCTCGCTTCGATGGGTGACGTTTGTAAAAAACGTGCAATCGTTGATGTCTCAGGGTCAGAACGCTTGGGATGCTCAGAAGCAGAACTTTGATCTAACCACCGAGGCTGGCCGTGAGGCGTCCAACGCGTTCAGCACGTTGTCCTCCAATGCGCAGAGCTACATCAACGCCATGATCGACCATGGCGACTCGCTGGACGAGGTAACGAAGAAGAACGATGAGATGCGCCAGTCGATTTACGACACGGCCATGCAGATGTTCAACAACAAGGACATCGCCAAGGCGTTGCAGGACCAGTACGCGCTTACTCCTGAAGAGGTCAAGACTGAGTTCAAAGCGCATACGGAACAGGCGAAGATTGACTGCCTTACCTATTTGAACTTGCTGGAAGATGAGTTCAAAGGCAAGAAAGGTAAGAAACAGTACGACATTCTAATCAATGCCGTCACTCATGGTGCCATCACCGATGTCACCGGCGTGCAGACCGCCGTCGATGCTTTTGATGGGCGGTAAATCCAATGACAGGGATTTGCAGCTAGTGCTTGATGCCAAGGATGGCGCTTCTGGAAAGATCGAGGATGCGATAGGTGTCGCCAAGCGTTCGGTATGAGCGACGAGGATGTTCTTCTTGCCGCCACCGACAAAGCGAGTCCGAAGATCAATGAGGTGAAGAAGGCTTTGCAGGACAAGGGATTGTCCGACAAGCAGATTCAGATCATCCTTGATGCTTTGGATAACACCAAAGACGTGCTCGCTGCCGTTCAGGTCAATGTTTCCAAGTGCGATGGTAAGACGATTACCATCGATGGCGACAACAAACAGTTCATGGACGCGCTCGCTCAGGCCACCGGCGTCAAGCCCGACCCTGTGACGGGTACGCTGACATTGAATACCGACCAGTACCAGTTCGCTTTAGCGTATGCCGAATCGTTGCAGATTGACCCGAAAACAGGGCAGCTGAAAGGCGATAACAACGATTATTGGAAACATGTATGCGAGGCCAACGGTTGGAAGATTGACCCGAAAACTGGTTATATCACTGGCAATGATGACCAGCTTGTTGGAGTCGTCACCGATGCGAACAATCAGTTGTCCACCATCAAGGACAAGCATGTGACCATCACGGTTGACCAGATGTGGAACGATTACCATAACATGATTTCCGGCAGCAAGGGTAAGAAGGTCCGGGCAGTGCTACCGGTGGTCGTATTACCGGTCCGGGTACTGGCACGTCTGATTCTATTCCGATGTGGCTGTCCAATGGCGAGCATGTCATTCGTGCCGCTGCGGCGAGCAAGCTTGATCGTACTGTCGGCCCGAATTTCCTGAACGTGTTGAACGCGACCGGTGATCTGGACAGGGCGGTGTCGCAGGCTCGCACGTCGTATGCGCGTAGTGCGGTTGATATGAGTCGTAGCGCGTATGCGGCTGGCGGGCGTGTGGAGAAGATGATGTCCGGCTTGTATGAGGTCAACGTTCAGGTTCCCGCAAGCACTGGAACGACTGTCAACCAGACGTTCAACACGAAGGTCGTCAGAAGCAATGACGACCTGTATGTTGCCGCGCGATATTGCATCGGAACGCGTTGGCTGAGGCTAGGAGGTATCAGCGTTGAATGACGACCTGCCTGAACTGGTCGAACTGTCGAACGGGGTGGAAACGCTCACGTTCGACGGTGGCGGCAATGCGAATCCCGGTGACGATGTTCTCCTGATCGGTGAGGATGGTGTCGAGGGTTGGTTCGAGACGCCGGATGACAAGACGGTGATGAGCGAGCGGGGTCAGGGCGATGGGGCGCATGATGTGTGGGCTTCGGATATCCTGTATTCCGCTCGCGTGTTGACGTTGCATTTCATTGTGTCAGCTCACGACCGTCAGGGTGTTGTCCGGCTTCTTAACAAGGTTCGCCGCGTGTGCGCGCATAGCAAGGTGCGGTTCCGGTTGAGGGATGCTGGCTACGACTGTTACACGACTGGACGTGCCGCCGTGAAAGCGTCTGCGAAGTATGCGCGTGACGGATGGTTGGATGATTGCACTCTGACCGTCACGTGCGAACGGCCTGAGATATTGAGCATGGATGAGTACACATGCCAGTTGAGCGCGATGCATGTGTCCGGCGGGAACGTCGGATTGCGGTATGGTCCGGGCTATTGGACCGAATGGCAGGGCGCGCGTAACGCTTCACCGAGCCTGATGCATACCGAGTCGAATATTGGTTTGCGTGGGTTGGCTTACCCGTTGAACTACGGGTTGAAATTGGATGGCGTCGGGTCGAACGTCGGATTGTTGTACAACAACGGCACTTCCCGCGCTATCCGGTGTTCGTCGTGCATGGGCCTATGGATGGCGTGCGTTTGGATTTTCCGGGCACCCAGCAGTCGATTGTGTGCGATCAGACGGTCAGGGATGTGCCGCTGGTGTTGGATTGCCGCAGCCGTACCGCCCAGTTGGGTGGTCAGGATGTGAGCCGTCAGTTGGAGCAGCGTGGTTTTCCCACGATTCCGGCTGGCGGTTCGCTTCGTGTGACTTTATCGAATCTAGGCACCGGTTTCGTTGATTGCAGTGTGCGTGACACTTACATGTAAGGAGTTTTGAATGAGTACCGTCGCTTTGGGCGTGTCTCCCGATACCAATGGCGCTGGTGTGACACCTCTTGTGCATCGTCGCATCATCGGTGCCCAGTGGGCTAATACGGGATTGGTTGACGGGTTGAACGTCACCGGCCGCAGTGACTTGCGGTATAACGTTTCCGCTGGCGTGGCCGTCTGTAGCCGTGGCGATTCGGATGGTAAGACGCTCGCCTATTACGAGGGCGGTAAGACGAACGCCGTCGCGGCTGGCGACCCGTCGAATCCGCGTATCGACATCGTGTGGATTCAGGCCCATAATCTGATGGAGTACAAGGATTCGGACAATTATGTGACCGTTGGCGTCACGCAGGGTTCCCCGTCAGCGAGTCTTGCGGAGCCTACCATTCCGGCTGGCGCTACCATGCTGAGGAAGATGAAGATGCCCGCTGGCGCTTCGTCCACGGCCAGCGCGGTGCAGATGTGGAGCGCTGATTACGCGATACCGTATGGTGCTTCGTTGGGGAAGATTGGCGAGAATTGGGATAGGCGTGACATGACCGGCGATTCGACGGTCAAGAAATACTATTTTGAGCAGCAGATAGATTTCGATTTGCCTTCCGACCGTATGTTGGAATTGTCGTTCAAATGCAATCTGAGTTCCGCTGGCGCTACCTCGTGGGCGGATACGTCGCATCGTACCGAGTGGGCCATCGGCTTCCAGATCGATAACAAGGATTTGGACCATTCGTGCGCGAACTTCGTTTCGTATGGCGCGTGGGAGACGCATGAGACGTCGTATGTGACGGCTGTGAGCAAGGGTCATCATACGGCACGCTTGCGTACTTGGTTGCAGAATGGCAACGCCCCCGTGTTCCATTACAATGCGTCGCAGGACAACAAGGACGCCTTGTGGTGCGGACGCCGGTTCATCATCTGGGATAGGGGACAGGTGGTCTGATGACTTGGGTGGCGTACCTGTATGACACGGTTTCCGGCCAGTTGGCCCAGGAGATCGACATACCGTCGTTCACTTGGTCGATGACCGTTTCGGATTCGAGTTTTTCCACGACGAAGGACAAGGGAGTCGGCGATGACGAGGTGTCCGGCTTGGAACTGCCTTGGACGCAGATACCGGGCGATGACCCTGCCGCCCGTGCCGCAGCCTTGCAGCCGTACAAGCGTGGCCTTGTGTTGTGTTGGAAGAGCGTGTTGGATGACACCGCGTCGATGGGCACGCCGATATTGGCGGGCGCGTTGGGCGTACGCACGTCCAGCTGGCATGATGTGAGCGTGCCTTACGTGAGCATGATGGGCTTGCTGAACGACCGGTATCTGGTGCATGAGGATGCTTTCGGCAAGGATGCGGGCCACACGTCCAAACGGTCGTTCCGTTGGGAGAACCTGTCGTGGCGTGCGTTGGCGTGTGAGGTAATCCGCCAATGCACGAGCGTCAAGCCGGGCGGTGGACTGCCCATCGATTTGCCTTACCTGAACGAGACGGGCACGCATTCGCTGCCTTCCGATGGGTCGAGCGAGGATAAGAACGCTCCGAAGCAGAAGAGCAAGAAGCGTGTGAACACGGCTGACGGGTATGTGGAGACTTCCGTTGACGGTGACACGACCACGATCACGGAACAGCATGTGACGAAGAAGACGAAGCAGGTCACGGAGACTAAACCGTACACGTACAATACGCGCAAGGGCAAGGTCACGAAACAGCATACGACCGTGAAGACGTTGACCACGGCGCAGACCACGGTCGTGAAGAAGACGGTCACGAAGAACTACAAGGATTATTCCGAACGTACCGTGACCACGACCACCACCGTGTACTCGTTCGACGGGAACGGCAACCAGACCGGCAGCACGACTTCGACCGATGGGCCGCATAAGACGATGCTTCCACGGCAGACCGTCGTGGAATACAAGGATTTCAACGTGTCGAACCATCGCGCGGCTGACATTCTGAAGAATATAGCGAACGCGGATGGCGGGCCTGACATGCAGTTCCGGCCCTACTTGTCGGATTCGCAGCATGTCCGGTTCAGGTTCCTCGCCGGTTCGGACGGCGACATCTATCTGAATCAGGACAAGCGATTGAGTCTGTCGTGCTCACCGTATGGTGGCACGTTGGAGAACATCAAGATCGACCGTGCCGCACCGTACATGCGCGTGTATGCGACCGGTGCCGGTTCGGATGCCGGAACGATGTGCTTCCAGAGCGAGGATTTGACTCTGGTGAAACGTCAGGACCCGTATCCGCTGCGGGAGACCACCACGAGCGACACGGACGCGAAAACGTATGAACTGTTGGCCGCTGCGGCTGACGGCATGTTGAACGCGAACCGTCAGCCGTTGATGCAGTTGAGCGGCGAGATAGACGTGAACGACTGCGATGCGATGGGATTGCCTTTGCATCCGTTGGGTTCGTTCTGCCTGGGGAGATGTTCGACATCGCCATAGACGGCTTCCCTGATCTGCCGGACGGCGTGTATCCGATGCGGTTGATGCAGATGAGCGGCGACCAGACCGGCAAGATGACAGTGAAGTTCGACCCTGTGGCAGACCCGACCGCATGATATCAGACCCCACGTTTTCGTGGGGTTTTCTTGTACCCACCCCACGTTTTCGTGGGGTTTTCTGTTTTTGGAGTGTGCGTTTTGGCAGACCATGTTGAAATCAGACCCGATGACGCTTCTCTTCCGTTGACTTTGGCGGATATCGCCCTGCGTAACAGCAATATGCGGTTGACGTACCTGTCCGGCACCATCGCCGTCGATAACGGCGACGGCACGGAGACGTGGATTGGCGGCGGTGATACGGGTGCGGCGATGCCGGGCAGTAATGGCATCATCCCGTGGGTTGGCGATACGACGTCTCCGGGCAGGCCGACCGGTGTGACCGCAGTGTGTAGGACGGAATGCGTGTTCGTCCAATGGGACGGCACTCTTGAGGGTGGTGTTCCCGCCGATTTCGACCATGTGGAATTGCATGCGAAGCCTGATAGCACTGGTGAATCGTTGGATTTGGGCCAGTTGCGTGGGAAGGGCGAGCTTGCCACCGGCGTGCTGCCGGTCGGTGATGTGGTCGAGGTTTGGGCCGTCGCCTATGACAATGCGCATGACGTGAATGGCGTGTCCAAGCCGAACGCCTCCGACGAGTCGGAGCACGCGACCGTCATCATCGCACCTATCGTGTCGCAGCAGGATTTGAATGATACGGCGTCGGAGATTCTGGATGCCGCGAAGTCCGATGCCGCCGCTCAGGTGAAGAAGGTCAGCGACGGGTTGGATTCCGCCCGCAAGGATATTGACGCGAACACTGACGCTGCGAACGCTTTGAAGAGCCAGCAGACCCAACTGCGTTCCGATTTGGATGCCGCGGCGAAGAAGATCGACGCGAACGCTCAGGCGTCGATGCAGTCAGAAAACAGCAGGATACGGCTGACACGGCGTTGAAGTCTCTTGGCAAGACCGTCGAGGATAACAAGTCGGCTCAGGATGCGATCAACGCTCAACAGGCCGAGACGAACAAGACGATTGCCGCGAACAAGACGGCTTTGGCTGATGCGTCGAAACAGTTGGAACAGGCGAAGGCCGATATCAAGACGGGTCAGGCTGACTTGGCGGACGCTCGGGAGACTCTGGCCGACAATACGGCGAAGCTCGTTCAGGCTCAGAAGGATATCGCCGCGAACAAGACGGCTCAGACTGACTTGTCGAAGCAGTTGGCTGCGGCGAAATCCGACATCAAAGCCAATCAGGACAGTCTGACCGCCGCGAATCAGACGATTGCCGCGAATCAGACGGCTTTGTCTCAAGCGCAGAAGGACATCGCCCAAACCAAGTCCGATCTGACCACGGCGAATGGCGAGATCAGCAAGGCGAAGGAGTCGGCTGCGCAGGCGTATGCCGAAGCCCATAGCAAGAATCATACGTTTCGTGGGCCGGACGAGCCGAAGGACAATCTGATTGTCGGTGACTTGTGGCTCAAGATCCAAAAATATTGGACTCGCTGGAAGGGTGAGAAGAATAATTCTCCGAGCCTCTTGGCTGACTTCTACACCTACTGGCAGGGCGAAGCAATAATTCTCCTTCCGTGCTCGTGCCGCTGTCGGATCGTGTGATTGACACGCTTGTCTGGGATGGTGCCGCTTGGAACCACATGGCTATGCGACGTGGAGCGCAATGCCGACGAAATCGCTCAGGCGAAGTCGGATATCGCGGATAATGCGGCTAAGACCACCGACGCGAAGAAGGCTGCTGAGAATGCCGCTGCCGCAGCGAAGAACGCTCAAGGCACAGCTGACACGGCCAATGGTGCGGCGAAGACAGCGCAGGACACCGCCAATGCGGCCAACGCTGCCGCGAAGAGTGCGACCACCACCGCAGGTCAGGCCAAGGATGCCGCCAATGCCGCCCAGACCGCCGCCGAAAGCGCGAAGAAGACCGCAGGCAACGCGGAGACGCTGGCTAACACCGCCAATGAGTCCGCAAAGTCCGCCAAGTCCGACGCGGCTTCCGCCAAGACGGACGCTTCCACCGCGAAGACGGACGCGGCCAATGCCAAGACCACTGCCGCGAATGCGTCCAGTGTGGCGACCCAAGCCAAGGCCACGGCTGACAGTGCGGCACAATCCGCCACCGATGCGGCCAATGCCGCGCAGAAGCCAATACCGCAGCAGCTGCCGCCGCTGGCGTGGCCAATGGCAAGGCCGACGTGCTCATCCAGAGCACGGCACCGGCCACGTCGATGCGCAAGGCTTCGACCTTGTGGATTGACACGACTGGAGCGCGAACACGCCGAAGCGTTGGAATGGCAGTGCTTGGGTGGCTGTGACCGACAAGGCCGCCACTGACGCCGCGAATGCGGCTGTCAAGGCGAATGATGCGCCAAGACCGCTCAATCCACCGCTGACAAGGCGCAGACGGCTGCGGCCAATGCGGCTTCTCAGGCTAATCAGGCTCAGGCGGCGGCGCAGAAGGCACAGACCACTGCGGACGGCAAGAATCTGATCTACCGTGGCCCCGACGAGCCGAATCATGATGCTTGAAGCCGGGGGACATGTGGTGGAGGACGCAGAAATATTGGACCCGCTGGAAGGGTGAGAAGAACAATTCGCCGTCCATGCTGGCCGATTTTTATACGTACTGGACGGGCGCGCCGAACAACAGTCCGAGCGTCTTGGTGCCCTTGTCCGATCGTGTGGTGGAAGTCCTGACGTGGGACGGTACGAGATTCGAGCCATTCGACCTCGTGGCGAACAACATCCTCGCTGCTGGCACGGTGGCCGCGAAGCATCTCGCCGCCGACTCCGTGACCGCCGAGAAGGTCAAGGCCAATGCCATCACGGTGGACAAGCTCGCCGCAAACAGCGTGACCACTGAAAAGCTGGTGGCTGATGCGGTGACCGCCGCGAAACTCGCCGCCAACTCGGTGCAGGCGCGGAACATCGTCGCACTGTCCATCACGTCCGACAAGATTGCAGCCAATTCCGTGACCACGGCCAAACTCCGCGTCACTGAGGATATGATGGTGGCTCTCCTGAAGGCTCATCAGATTCAGGCGGGGGATATAGCGGCTAACGCGGTCACATCAGACAATATCATAGCCAACGCCATCAATTCAGGAAAGATCGCCGCCAACGCGGTGACTTCTGACAAGATTGTGGCGAACGCTGTCACGTCGGATAAGATTCTCGCCAATTCGGTCACCACGGCGAAGCTCAAGGTCACTGAGGATATGACCGTCGCGCTTTTGAAGGCGCATCAGATTCAGGCCGGTGAGCTTGCCGCCAATAGTGTGACCGGTCAGAACATCAAGGCCGACGCATTGTATGGCAAGACGATTCAGGGTGGCGTGTTCCGCACGTCCGATGGGCGGATGGTCATCAATGATGCTGGTATCGTCGCCAAGGCGAAATCCGGTAGGAAACGTCAGGCGTATTACACATATTGGCAGGGCGAACCGAACAATAGTCCGTCCGTGCTGGTGACTGTGGATTTGGCTGATGATGAGTCGTTCGTACTGGATTCTCAGTCCGGCACGGTCGCCATGTGCGGTGAGATACTGTCCGGCTCCACGATCAGCGGCACGTCGATTGTGGGTAGCGAGTTCCGTACCGCGAACTCGCGCATGTTGCTGAACGATAGCGGCTTGGTGTTGCGGAACACGCAGGGCAAGGCCACTGTCACGTTGAATGCCGCGTCCGGCAGTGCGACGTTCAGTGGCACCGTGACGGGTTCGACGATCACTGGCGGCACGGTGTCCGGCGCTGTGATTACTGGTAGCGCGTTCACGTCTCCTGACGGGAAGACGAAACTGAACTCTTCCGGCTTCTACGTGGGAGACAAACTCTCGTATGATGCTAAATCCGGCGTGCTGTCGTTGAAGGGCAGTATCCAGTCGGGTTCGGATTTGAGTGGCGTGACCGTGACCGGTTCCACCATTCAGACTTCCAGTACTGCCAACCGTGGGTTGAACTCACTTCCGGTGGTCTCGTCGCCTACGACGGGAATGGTAACGCGAAGTTCACGTTGAAGTCTGACGGCACCATTCAGATGAATGGCGCTTTACTGACGAACGGTAAGATAACCGCCGCCACGTTGGAGGGTGGCACGATCACCGGTGGAACGATTACTGGTGGCATGATTCAGTCGAGTTCCGCAGCTAATACCGGTTTCAAACTGTCCGGTGGAGCTTTGGACTTCTACGACAAGTCGAACAATCGCACCATCCATTTGAACGGTACCGACAATCTGCTTTCCGGCAGGTTCCAGACCGCATTGTCAGGCCCACGATTGGTATTGAACAATACGACGGCCAGTGACGGCAGTGTGTATGGTCTCCTGCAATGCTATGACGCGAATGGTGTCGCATGGTATACGCAGGGACAGTCGCATGGTTTCAACCCGTCGGGTCAGAACGACCCTGGCGCTTACCGGCGTTTGAACATTGGTATTGACCCGTCGAATAGTGAATTGTCGGTCGTCCGTTTCAATTCCGGCGCTTCACGTATTCAGATGAATGCTGGCCGTGTGGACATCAACGGTGAGGATGGTTGGTCGAAACATATCGGCGGCTTGGTATTTACGTGAATGGTTCGCGTATCGACCCTGTCGTGTACACGGATTTGAGCGACTGGTTCGTTCCTTCGTCGGGTTGGACTGCTTACGCGGGTGATAGCGGCAAGGATTACCGCAGTCACATGACCGTGATCGGCAATACTTGTTACATGCAGTTGGAATTGCAGCGTTCCGACAAAAAGAGCGTCACGTTCAACGCAGGCGACTACCTCGACATCGGCTGGTTCAAGAAAGGATTCATCCCGAAAATCGGCCTGAACGTGCCCTGCATCTTCAACAACGGCCAGTATGGCGGCGCGTTCGTTCCCGGAAACACGGTCCCCAGCACCGGGAACCCGGACATCAACGGCGACGGCGTGTACCTGCGCGGTCACCTCTGCGTCGGCACTCGACAGCAATCCGCCGCCTGGTGGGTTTCCGTGTTCATGATGTTCACTATTTGATTTTGATGATTGGAGATTGATTATGGCTGATAATGCCGAAACTACTACTGCGTCTGCGTCTGGCGTTTTGGATTTGCGCCCGCCGAAGGAGAGTTTGAAGGCTGAACTGTATCGTTTGGGCTTGCGGTTCACGTTTGCTCAGGATGCTGGTGAGGTTTGGCAGGATGATTCGCGTGGCGTGCGTGCAACGTTTGATGATACTGGCCAGAGTGTCTTGTTGGAGGATATTGTCACTCACGTTACCCGCACGCTCACCTTGGACGAGCTTAAGGGCGTGACGCGTATCGACACGATGACAGCAGCCGACTAACCCGGCATTCCATATTTTTCAACCCCTGCAATCCAATCGGATTGTGGGGGTTTCGCATTAAAAGGAGACTTATTTTGAATCAGATTCCAGCCGACGCGAATCAGGTCATCGACCAGCTTTCCGCGCAAATCGGCACTCTCACCAAGCAAATCGCAATCCTGACCAGTCAGCTCAACGCGGCCATGAAATTGATTCCCGCCGACGTGCTCGAAAGCGTGAAGGGAGACGAGAATGCAGAGGATTAACCTGTGGCTGAACCCAAAGTTCGACCCCACCGGCTTCCATGTCGTCAAAAAGGGCGGCGACATATCGAAGTACATGACCGGTGGCACGCTGGCCAACACCAGAGGCGAATACATCGACCTGCCTTTCGCGTGCGAGGTCGGCGTGGAATACGTGTGCACGTTCAGGATCGTCAGCAACGATACGACGAATAAAAGCATCGGCATCTTTTCCGGCAGCACGGTCAAATACCAAGTGCCCAGACGGTCGGGAAATATACGATCCGCTTCACCCCGACCGCCAATGACACGCGCCTGGCCGTCCCCTCCGGTATGGCCATCAGCGAATTGAGCGTGGAAGCCGCCGACACGTATGACGCGGCGCTCGGGGGGCTTCCGGGCTTCTTCTCGGGGGACACGATGCCACGCGATTAAGGCGATTCGTCGGGCGGGTGATGTCCGATGATGGTCACGAACCTATGCACGAGACCAACCTCGACCATCACCTTGCAAGCAGACAAGTGGGTGCATCTCACGACCGTTCCGAGCGTGAGATGGACGACATATTGGGTCAGTTTCGATGTGAACGTCACAGGCGGCACTGTCTCGATTATCGGAACACAGGGCGAATTCAGCGCACGCCAACGTGTCAGCTACATGACGTACGTCGACAATTCCAGTCCGCTATCAGTGAATTATTCCGTCAAGTCAGGCAGTCCGACCGTCACCGTGACGAATATGCTTCTCTGCACGTGGGCCGAGTATCAGGCGAACAAGGCCCTGCTCGACGGCATCGGATATTTCGACGGGGATACGATGCGCGCGCCTAACCCCTTTGGGGGTGGTGGCATGACTCCCATCGTTAATCACTGCGTCATGCCGAAAGACGGTGTGAGCGTCAAGACGACGAACACGACACCATCGGACATCACCTTCACGGGGGTGACGGCGGGCGTGAAATACCATGTGAGCGTCGTCTGTTACATGCTGTCCACGAGTGGCGACAATCCGCGCTTGCGTCTCACCACCAATGGCAGCGATAGTGGCTGGTCACTTCGAATGGTCGCGTGGATTACGTCTTCACCGCCGCCGACACCACCACTCACGGCATTCTCGTCGGTCTGAACAATTGCACGGTCAATCTGAGCAAGGCTTGTGCGTGCCTCAAGACCAGTGGCAGCAGCTCGTCTCGTTGGGATTGCCGGGCAATTATTTCGATGGCGACACCATGCCAAAAGATTAAACGATTTCAAGGAGATGTGATGTGTTTCAAACGTTTTTAGCGGGGTTTGGTGGTGTCGGCGGCGCGTGCGCGGTAATCACACTGTGCTTGAAAATCTGGCCGGGGGCGCTCGAATCGCTCGCGACCGGATTGTATGCGCACGTTAACCCCGAGCGATTGCCTTACAATTCGGTGCTTTCCCAGCATTTCGCCAAGACGAGGCAGCTGGGCGAGCGGACGGAGCGCTTTGACGAGCGCATGGACGAACTCTGCCGCGACACCATAAAAAACACGCTGATTTCACTGATTTACGGCGACCAGTCACACGACCACAGTGAAGCCGTCCGATACGAGCTAGCTAAGCTTGAGAAATTGGACGCGCACTGCTGGATAGTCGCAGCAGCAGAAAAATACTTGGAGGACCGGCAATGACGCATCTCACGATCGTAGGCGGCATATACCTGCTGCTGCTCGCGCTAGTTCTCGTGTTCAACTTTGGCGCGCACAAGCATTGATTTTCACACTTCAAAGCCATCCCACTTCGGATGGCTTTTCTATTTGCCCTTGGCTTAGGGGCGGGAAGGAGAGGATGTGGGCATCCTCAACAACAAAGGCAAGCCGAAGCACAAGCGTCTGCGTCGGCATATCGGCAAACCGTTGACCGCGTTGGCTGCGGTGCTGTGCGTCGCCGTCGCGCCGGTCGCCAGCGCGAACATGAACGTCATCGACGTGAGTGGATGGCAGTCCGCCGACGTGACGCGCGTGGTGGACGCCGACGCGGCCATCGTGAAGATCACGGAGGGCGGCGGCTACGTGAATCCGTCTTGGCGCAGCCAGACCGATTGGGCGCGTCAGACCGGCAAGGCTTGCGGCGGCTATCATTACGCGGACGGCGGCAACGTCACCGCGGAGGTCAACCATTATCTCAACCAGTTCAACGGCTATGTGGGCCAGTGCGTGCTCGCGTTGGATTGGGAGTCCAACGGGAACGCAGCTTGGGGCAATGGCGACTGGGTGCGCCAGTGGGTCAACCAGGTGTATTCGCGTACCAAGGTCTGGCCCATCGTGTACGTGCAGGACAGTGCCGTATATCAGATTCCGTCCGACGTGCGCGCACATTGCATGCTGTGGAAGGCTCAGTATGCTTCCATGAATGCGACCGGCTGGCAGTCCACTCCGTGGAATGCCGGAAGCAAGGGCGAGGGCATGGTGCAGTATGCGTCTACCGGCTATCTGAACGGGGTCGGCCCGTTGGATTTGAACCTGTTCTTCGGTGAGCGTGACGCTTGGCAGAAAATCGCGAACGGTGATAGGGGTAAGACCAATGCCGAGGTGAGGCATGATCCGGTCAGACCGCAGGTCACTGCCACGCCGGACTACAATGACATGGCCACGAAGGTCATTCGCGGCGTGTACGGCAACGGCAATGAGCGTCGTCAGGCTCTTGGCGGTGCCTATGACCGTGTGATGGCGATAGTTAACCAGCGTTTGGGTGGAGGCTCGACAGTGAGCGCTCCGGCCAACACGAACTGCGGTAGCGTCTGCGTGACCGTCAAGAGTGGTGACACTCTTAGCACCATCGCGGCACGTAATGGCGGTAGCTGGAACCAGTACACGGGTTATCGTTCGGGCAACCCGAACATCATCTACGCTGGTGAGACGGTCTGCCGTCGTGGCACCGGCGTCGCTCGACAGCCGGTCAGCAACACGTACAGCACGCATCGTTACACCGTCCGTTCCGGTGACACCCTCGGCGGCATCGCCGCATATTACAGGGTCAACATGCGCAGCATCCACGGTTATCGTTCCGGCAATCCGGCGTTGATCTATCCGGGCGAAACCCTCTACTGGTGATTGGAGTAACTATGGTCGATGAAGTCAAGGAGACTCAGAATGACGGCGAAAAGCCGCAGGAAGAAACTGGCGAGGAAAACAAGTACATCCTGCCGGACAAGGCGTACAAGGTGCTGAAGTGGTTGGCGCTTATCGCGTTGCCCGCTTTGGCCGTGTTCGTGCATGTGGTCGGCCCCGCATGGACCTTCCATGCGTTGACCAGATCGTGACCACGTTGAACGCTCTGGCCGTGCTGGTTGGCGCTTTGATTGGCGTCAGCGAGTTGAAGGCACGGTATTCCGAGTAGAAACCTTTCATTCCTCTAACATGATGTTGGAGAAGTGTAAGAATACTATGCCCAACTAGTACGTCCTGTACAAGTTTGCCCCTCTCTCAGCGATTACGCTGGGGGAGGGGCTTTTTGTGTTTCGCACGGTAGAATCATCATCATGACCAAGAAAGAGCATGATGATTTTTGGACGAAGTGGAAGCGCGAGCTCACGAAGGATGTGAAGGCCGACAGGATACACGGCGGTGAGGCTGATTTCAGCCGAATGCATGGCGTGACATTGGACACTCAAAAATTGTATGACATGCTACCGCGAGTCTGAATTGCCCCTCTCTCAGCGCACGCTGGGGGAGGGGCTTTTTCGTGTTTCAGGACTGTTTTTCTGCGGGTTCCAACTGTTTCAGGTTGAGTGCCGCGTTCATCGTCTCCATCGCCGTCAACCGCTCCTTCAATCCGGCATGACGGTAGTGTTCCACCATCAAGCGGCTGGAATGTCCAACGATTTCTTCCACTAATCCATAATCCACGCCCATGCTCATGAGTATGGTCACGACCGTGTGGCGTGTTTCGTGTCGGCTGCGATGTTCCGCATTGGGTACGCCCGCGTTCTCCAAGAGTTGGCGGAAGTTTTCAAGGTCTTCCTCCGGTTCGATGGGCGTTCCGTCATCATGCCGGAACAGCAATCCATATGGGTTCGGAATATCGTCGGTCGCTTCGAGGTACGCTTCGAGTGTTTGAGCCAATGCCGGGATGATCGGCACTTTCCTGCCGCGCTTCGATTTCGGTGGGGTGAGGCACCATCTGCCTGTCAGTTCGATCATGTCGAAGCCGTCTGGAATGCGCCACCGCCATTGGGGGCATGCGGCTCCGCGCTTGTATCCGCATGGATAGACGCCATGCTTGTCTGGATTGCCGCATCCATGCTCTTTCTTCAGTTCTTCCAGTTTCCAGTTGACGGTGTATTCGCCGTATGGCACGCCGTTCATTTGGCCTAGTTCGAGGTCTTGGATGGATGCGCCGAGTATTTCGCCTGGACGCATGCCGGTGCACAGGCGGAACCATTCCTTTGCGGCGTTTCGCACGCCTAGATCGTTGGCTGCTTTCAGGATGCGTTTGGCTTCATCCACGGTGAATGCGGTACGTTCGTTGGCTTCGTTCTTGCGACTGTCCGCCAAGCTGATGTCCTTGTCCTTCGGGGTTGGGACGCCGCCCATCGTTGGTGGGTAGGATGCGGTCTGATACCGCTGATTTGCATATCTGGTTCAATGTGGTGTGTACCTGCTTGCGTAGGCTGAGGCTGGCTTTTACCCGCTGTTCTTTGCCGTTGACCTTCTTGGTTATGCGGAGGCCGTTGACGATGCGGTCGCACGCTCCGCTGGTCAGGCTCGCCATTTTCTGCCGGTGGTATGGGAGCAGGTGTTTGCGGACGATGGTTCGATAGTTGGCGAACGTTTTCGGGTCCGCGTCGCGTTCCCTGCGTTCGAGCCATTGTTCGGCGTATGCTCCGAGTGTGATGGAGCTGTTGTTGGTGCTGCCGAATCTGGCCCGTTCCTGTAGTAGTTCCGTCAGTCGCTTGTTGGCGTCAACGTATTTTTTGCAGCTGTATGTTTTGCCATCGACCTTGAACTCGTAGCTGGTGTAGATTTTTACGGTTCCGTTGGCTAGTTTCTTCTGGCGTTCAACCCGATATGGGTAGACGATGCCGTTTCTTGCTTTGCGTACCATGATTACCTCCTTGCCTCTATATTCTCAGACATTCTCAGACTTCCATTTGACCCGCAAGTGATAGTCAAGTGACCCTCAAGTGAGGTTAAACCGTTGAAATGAAGCCGTTTTGCCCAATCGTTCCAAGGGATATTCTATCAGACTTTCTAACTGTTAATCGGACGGTCACTGGTTCAAGCCCAGTCGCAGGAGCCATTCGAAAAATCCCCTTGGAAACAAGGGGATTTTTTCATTTTCAACGACTCTTGGCATTTTTGGCCACCCTTCATGTTTATCCGTCGGCGGAAACCGTGGTTCGTCCAGCCGTCCATGCGTATGATGAACGCACCGGGTCAATCAAACAAAGGAAGGAAGTCCATCATGTGCACTGGCGTTCGTTTCTCCGACGAAGAGGGAAACATGTATTTCGGCCGCAACCTCGACTGGAGCTTCTCATACGGCGAAAGCATCCTGGCCACTCCACGCGGCTACCACTACGACAACGTGTTCGGCGCGAGCGGCAAAGCCACGCCGAACGCGGTGATCGGCGTGGGCGTGGTCATGGCCGACCGTCCGATGTATTTCGACTGCGCCAACGAGCATGGTCTGGCCATCGCGGGATTGAATTTCCCCGGCTACGCGGAGTTCGTGCATGAGCCGGTCGAAGGCACCGACAACGTCGCGACCTTCGAATTCCCGCTGTGGGTGGCACGCAATTTCGATTCCGTCGACGAAGTCGAGAAGGCGTTGAAGAACGTGACCCTCGTCTCCCAGATCGTGCCCGGCCAGCAGGAGTCGCTGCTGCATTGGATCATCGGCGACAGCGAGCGCAGCATCGTCGTCGAACAGATGGCGGACGGCATGCATGTGCACCATGACGACGTAGACGTGCTGACCAACCAGCCGACGTTCGGTTTCCATATGGAGAATCTGCGCAACTACATGTGCGTCGGCAACGAGATGGCCGAGCCGGCCACGTGGGGCAAGGCGTCCCTGTCCGCTTGGGGCGCGGGTGTGAGCATGCATGGCATTCCGGGCGATGTGAGCTCCCCGTCGCGTTTCGTGCGTGTGGCTTATGCCAACACGCATTATCCGCAGCAGGAAGGCGAGGCGGCCAACGTGTCTCGCCTGTTCCACACCCTTGGTTCCGTGCAGATGGTTGACGGCATGGCGAAGATGGGCAACGGCCAGTTCGAACGCACGCTGTTCACCAGCGGATATTCGTCCAAGACCAACACGTACTACATGAACACGTATGATGATCCCGCCATCCGCTCCTACGCGATGGCCGATTTCGACATGGATTCCTCGGAGCTGATCACCGCCGCCTGAGCATGCGTGGGCTTTCGTCCGTCGGTTCCCATACAGACGGACGAAAAAGCCGCACGATTGCCGAAAAGGACATGAAAATGGAGTCGTGCGACAGATCCACTTTTCGGATACCGGCTCTTCCATTGCCCGCTCAATGCCGTTTGACGTCGGACCAATACGACACGCCGGAATATGGACTTCGAGCACTTTAAGTTTTTAGAGTGCGGGGTATGAGCAATACGACGACCACCTGGCATTCGATCCGTGAGGCGTCCATGATTTCCGGACTGCCCGAATCGACGTTGCGTTATTACGAGCAGATCGGCATCATCGATCCGATCGCCCGCGATCCGAGTTCAGGCCACCGAGTCTATTCGGACAAGGACATCGAATCGCTGACCACCATCGCATGCCTGGCGGCGACGGGCATGCCGCTTGAATCGATGCGCGAATACCTGAAGAACCGTTTCGACGGTCCGGAAGGCGCCCGACGCAGATCGAACTACTCGACGCGCAATCGCTGCGTCTGGCCGCGAAAGCCGAGGCCCTGCGCATCCAGCAGGCGTACGTGTCGCTCAAATCGCTCTATTGGCGCGCCATCGCCGAAGGACACGAGGATGAGGCCAACCGAATTCTCGAGGAAAACAAAGACGTCATCGAAAACGTCAAGAAACAGCCCGGCAAGGGCGCGATCGCACGCTGAACATTCAGACGACGATGGCCGCTATCCGCACGCAACATTTCCGACGATAGAATGAACGCGGCATGCGGCGCGAAGACATCGAACGGAAAGGAAGCCATGTTCGAGGAACTGCATAGGAAGATGAACGCGTTCTGGAACAACGACAGGACGCTGTCGCAGACCGATCCGGAATATGTCAAGCTGTTTTCCGACTTCGCTTACGGGGAAGTGGTGAACGAGCCGGGCGCGAACCATCCCGATCTGGACGACCAGACCCGCTCCCTGGCGATCCTCGCGGCTCTGGTCGGCTGCCAGGGTCTCGACGCGTTCGAAATGATGCTGCCGGTCGCCTACGAGACAGGACTGACGTCCGTGGCCATCAAGGAGATGATCTACCAAGCCACCGCATACTGCGGATTCGGGAGAACCCTGCCGTTCCTGAAGAAGCTCAACGTTTTCCTTGGAGCCGCGAACGTGCATCTGCCGCTGGAGCCGCAGGGCACGACCACGTCGGAGACCCGCGCGCAGGCCGGAGAGGACAAGCAGGTCGAGATCTTCGGCGAGAACATGCGCGGATTCGCGCAATCCGGACCGGAGGAGACCCGGCACATCAACAAGTGGCTGGCCGACAACTGCTTCGGCGACTACTACACTCGCGGCGGACTCGACACCCGCGAGCGCGAAATGGTCACGTTGTGTTTCCTGGCCGCGCAGGGTGGTTGCGAACCGCAGCTTACGGCGCATGCCAAGGCGAATATGGTCGTTGGCAATGAGAAGGCGTTTCTAATCGCGGTGGTCTCGCAGTGCATGCCGTATATCGGCTATCCGCGTACGTTGAACGCGATTCGTTGCATCGATGAGGCTGTGAAGGGCTGACCTGCCCGTTAAAAAACGCCGGCAAACAAACAAAGGGCTATCCGCCGAACAAGACGGATAGCCCTTCCTTATAGCTGATTGTGGATGGCGTGCTGTGTTTACTCGCCCCACACGTCCTTGGCGATGGATTGGACGAGTGCGATCTTGGCCCACTGCTGGTCTTCGGTGAGCTTGTTGCCTTCCTGGGTGGAGGCGAAGCCGCACTGGGTGGACAGGCACAGGCGGTCGAGCGGAATGTACTGGGCGGCTTCCTGGATGCGGGCCTTGATGGTGTCCGGATCCTCAAGGTCGGGCTTCTTGGAGGTGATCAGCCGAGCACGACCTTCTTGTCGCCGGAGACTTCGGCGAGCGGCGCAAAATCGCCGGAACGGTCGTCGTCGAACTCGAGGTAGTAGGCGTCCACGTTCTCCTCGCCGAACAGTTTGGCCGCGACCGGCGCGTAGCTCCGGAGGAAGCCAGGTGGAGTGGAAGTTGCCGCGGCACACGTGGGTGTTGATGACCAGGTCGTCCGGCTGGTCGGCGATCACGGCGTTGATGACGTCGAGGTTCTCCTGCTGCAGGCGTAGCGCGTCCTCGTCGCTCCAGCCGAGACGTTCGCGTACGCTCGCATCGCACAGGCGGGTCCAGGTGCAGTCGTCGAACTGCACGTTGCGGCAGCCGGCGGCATACAGGTCGGCGATGACCTGGCGGTAGGCGGCGACGATGTCGGCGGTCAGCTCGTCGTCGTTCTTGTAGAACTCGTCATACGGGTAGGCGGCCGCGTTGCCGGTGAGCACGAAGCGGGTCTGCGCGGGGGAGGGCATGGTCTGGCGGGCCACGGTGTTCTCGTCCTCGAACTGCTTGACGAACTTGAAATGTTCGACGAACGGATGGTTCTCGCCGGAGATTCTTCCGGTCACGGTGGCGGTGTCGGCCGGGGTCACCTCGTCGTGGAAGGCGACGCGGTGGGCTGCGGCGGCATGGTCCACGCCGTTGAAGCCCCACATGAAGTCGAAATGCCACCAGCCGCGGCGGAATTCGCCGTCGGTGATCACATGCAGGCCGGCGGCTTCTGCTTGGCGACGAGTTCGGTGATGGCCTTGTCCTCGACCGCCTTGAGCGCTGCGGCATCGATTTTGCCGGCGGCGAAATCCTCACGCGCGGCCTTGAGCTCGGCCGGGCGGAGATAGGAGCCGACCACGTCGGCGCGGAACGGCGCGTTATGCGAGTATACCATTGAATACCCCTTTTTTTGGGAAAGCGACAAATACCTAGTGAAGGTTACACGCACGTCCCGAAACACGGGCGCACACGGCTTCTCGGCCAGTATTCGTGCTTGAATGGATGATGTTATCCGTTACACATTCGAGAATGGAAGGCAATGAGCGAATCGCGCGATCCCGCAGGCGACAGTACGACCACGAACAACATGGGGGAGGTGCGGGAAGCCGAACATCAGGCGCGGCCGTCAAGGCGGCGTTGGGTGCGAACATCGGTGTCGCCATCGCGAAGCTGCTCGCGGCGTTCTTCACCGGATCGTCTGCCATGCTTTCCGAGTCGGTACATTCCATCGCGGATTGCTCCAACGAAATCGTATTGATGGTGGGTGGACGTTTCTCCAAGCGCAAGACGGACGGCGACCATCCGTTCGGCCTGTATCGCGCCAAATATCTTGCTTCGTTCGTCGTGGCCACGCTGCTGTTCTTTGTCGGTGGATTCTTCTCGACGTCCGAGGCCGTGAAGAAGCTTATTGCGATCGCCGGCGACCCTACGCTACGTGACGTGAACCGAATGGAACTGCTCGTCGCGTTCATCGTGGTCGTCATCAGCGCATGCTCGAAGGATATGGACTGCATCAGAGCATCAAGGAGGCCAACGAGCGTATGGAACGCACGAACACGCCGCGTATGGGCGTGTTCCGTTTCTGGAGGCACACCAAGTCCGCCGAATTGGCTTCGGTGATTATGGAGGATACGCTCGCTTTGATCGGTTTGGCGTTCGCAGGTCTCGGCATTGGTCTTGCGATTCTGCTCGACGATGAGATTTTTGATGCGTTGGGTGGTCTCATGGTCGGTCTGGTGCTGATCGTCGGTTCGCTGTTTCTCGCGTTCAAATCCGGTTCGCTGCTCATCGGCGAGGCCGTGGATTCCGATACGCGCGGGAAGATCGTCGAGGCGGTTGCCACCACGCCGGGCGTCGAACGATTGCTGAACATGCAGACCGTGCACATGTCGGAGGACGACATCCTCCTGTGCGTCAAAGTGCAGACCAGCAAGCTCGACCGCGACTATGACGTGGAAACCGTCGACAAGATCGAGAAGGCCGTGCGCACCGCGTTGCCCTGGTACAATTTCGAGATCTACGTCGAGCCGGACATCTACAGCACCAAACACGTGCACGCGTAACCGGTTCCCGCGTAACAGGAACCGTTCAATATGGGAAAGCCGGACGATCTGATTCGTCCGGGCTTTCCCATATGCGTGTCGGAAATGGTGGAAGTGGGATTATTCCTCGGCCACCAGATCCAGGTAGGAGTCGTTCCACAGGTCCTCGTCGCCGTCGGGCATGAGCAGCACGCGTTCCGGATTCAACGCCTCGACCGCGCCCTCGTCGTGGGTGACCAGCACGATCGCGCCCTCGTATTTGGCGATGGCCTTCAGAATCTCGTCGCGGGACGCCGGATCCAGATTGTTGGTCGGTTCATCAAGCAGTAGCACGTTCGCGCGGCTCGTCACCAGCGTGGCCAACGCTAGACGGGTCTTCTCGCCGCCGGACAGTACGCGTGCCGGTTTCAGCGCGTCGTCGCCGGAGAACAGGAACGAGCCCAGGATGGAACGTGCCTGTGTGTCGTCCAGTTCCGGTGCCACGTGAATCAGATTCTGCAACACGGTGGCGTCAAGGTCCAATGTGTCGTGTTCCTGTGCGAAATAGCCGATTTTGCAGCCATGTCCATATTCCACGGATCCGGTGTCGGGATCCTCCAGATGGGCGAGCAGACGCAGCGTGGTGGTCTTGCCCGCGCCGTTATAGCCAGAATCACCACACGTGAACCTTTGTCGATCGCCAGATTCACGCCTGCGAACACGATGTTCGAACCATACGCTTTGGAGATGTCCTTCGCCATGATCGGCGTACGTCCGCAAGGTGCCGGCTCGGGGAAGCGGATGTCCGCCACCTTCTCCTTCTTCTGTGCTTCGGACGTGTTCTCCAGCAGTTTCTCCGCGCGGCGCATCATGTTCTGCGCGGCCACGGCCTTGGTGGCCTTCGCGTGCAGACGGATGCCCTGCTGCATCAGACGTTCGGCCTTCTTCTCGGCGACCTCGCGTTCGCGGCGGCGACGTTCCTCGTCGACCACGCGCTGGTGCAGGTATGCTTCCAACCGAGCGAGTACATGTCGATCTGACCGAGCTGCGCATCCAAATGCCAGACCTTGTTCACCACTTCGTCAAGCAGTTCGGTGGAGTGGGAGATGACCAGGAAACCGCCCTCGTATTTTTTCAGATAGCCGCGCAGCCATTCGATGGAATCCGCGTCCAAATGGTTGGTCGGCTCGTCAAGGATCAGCGTGTCCGCGTCGGAGAACAGGATGCGGGCCAGTTCGATACGACGGCGTTGACCGCCGGAAAGCGTACCCAGCTGCTGGCCCATCACTTCCTGTGGCAGGCCGAGACTGGCCGCCATGGCGGTCGCTTCGGACTGTGCGGCATAGCCGCCGGCCTTTTTCGAAATCCTGCATGGCCTTGTCGTAGCGGTTCATCGCCTTGGTCATGACATCCGGATCCGGATCGGTCATTCCTTTCGGCCTTGCGTATGCGTTTG
>ENA-OQIM01000059-OQIM01000059.1-human-gut-metagenome-genome-assembly--contig:-NODE-59-length-31407-cov-2.145940_pt1 | contig 31407 bp, 43 predicted proteins | sample MGYA00242579_ERZ504744 | MGnify/ENA primary metagenome ERZ504744 (study PRJEB26092, sample SAMD00036441) | human gut metagenome | host: Homo sapiens | study: EMG produced TPA metagenomics assembly of...
CCTTGGTGCGCGGAGCCATTCTGTACATCGCGTACGTACCACTCTTGAGGTGAGCGGGTACATCATGCGGACTCCATCAGTTTTCCCTCGGCAACTGCCATCAGGCATATCTCTCATCACCGTTTCTGCTCCTTTGCAGTAGCAAGTGCATCGTTGAAATCGCCCAGTGCCTCGTTATAGAGCTCTGTGCTGGTCTCGTCGTATCCTTCCGGCATTTCGGACTCCTCTGCCTCGGCTTCGCTCTCACTGCTTGCAGATGCGCTTGCATCGCTTTCGGAAGATGCGCTGCTGCTTACGCTTACACTCTCATCCGCCGGATCAGAACTTCCGCTGCCGGAATTTCCACAGGCAACCAGGCTTGCAGTCATACTCATAACAAGTAATGCGCTTACAATTTTTCTTTTCATAATTTCTTCCTAACTCCTTTCATGGATTCGCGTTGTTTTGCATCATCCGGACATTTACCGGAACGGCTTCGCCATTCCACCGTTTTTCATTTTGGCACTTTACCACATTAAAACGAATAGTACAAAAAGGAGATGCGTCCAACAAGATTTGTTTTCTTCATCCCTCATGCCCGTACATTTGTCCGTTTGTCCAAAAACAACTGGTTCATTATAACCAGAACTCGCTCCATTTGTCAATATCCGATGCAGGGGAAAAGTGTATAAACTGCATTTAAAGTAATCAAAATCCTCTATTTTTCTCTTTTTGGGTATTGTTCTGATGCCGTTTTTCTATTTTCCTGTATTCTTCGGTTTTATAATGAAAAAAAGATTACACAAATAATTGTTTCTTTCCATTTGCGTTCTGCAGCACTGTCTTTTTGTATTTGTTTCAGATTTTGCTCCGGGAAAGAATCCTGCTGGACGAAAAACAGACTTCTGAAAATCACATTTCTTCTTATCTAAAGCGTCATACTGTTTTTTACTTTCGTTTTTTACTTTCGTTTCCTTCTTTTACAAAGCAAAGCCTTCCATGAAGACCGCTCACACCGAAATCACTTTCTTGTTACTGTTCACTCCGTTCTCAGTAACACGCTTCGCGATGCACAGAATTATGCTAACCGCATAAATTCGCGCTGTATGTCTCGGGATTTGGCATATTCATGCCAAAACACCTCGCGGGATAGTAGCGTGTGAACAGTAACACTTTCTTACTTTTTGTCTTCGACAGTCTCCGGACTATTGACATCAAAAAAATCCTGCTAATATTAATTTTAATAAGGAACCAGTGCAGTACACGGAAAACAGGCACCGCACGCGGCGTCTCTGATATCCTTGTCGGATACAGCAGACGCTTTTTTGCTTTTTTGCTTTCTTGTGTATCATCACTTCTGCATCCGTATCCGCACGAAAAGAAAAAAGGAGACTTCTTTTATGTATCTTTATAATTCTGCAACCCATAAAAAAGCTGAATTCCTGACACACACACCGGGCCGTGTAGAAATGTACACCTGCGGACCTACCGTTTATCATTTTGCGCACATCGGAAACCTGCGCAGTTATATTATGGAGGATGTCCTGGAAAAGGCACTCCGCTATGAAGGCTACGACGTCAACCGTGTCATGAATATCACCGATGTCGGCCATTTAAGCTCCGATGCGGACACCGGCGAGGACAAGATGGTCAAAGGTGCAAAGCGCGAGCACAAAACAGTCATGGAAATCGCACAGTATTACACCGATGCATTCTTTGCGGATTGCAAAAAGCTGAATATCAAGCGCCCGGATGTCGTACAGCCGGCAACGGGATGCATTGACGAATATATCAAAATCATCGAAAAGCTGATGGACACCGGCTACGCTTACTTTGCCGGCGGAAATGTTTACTTTGACACCAGCCGCCTCGATCACTACTACGTATTCAACGACCACGACGAGGATGACCTCGCGGTCGGTGTGCGTGAGGGCGTAGAGGAAGATACAAACAAACGCAACAAAAATGATTTCGTTCTCTGGTTTACGAAATCCAAATTTGAGAACCAGGCCTTGAAATGGGATTCCCCGTGGGGCGTCGGTTATCCGGGATGGCACATCGAGTGCTCCGGTATCTCCATGAAATACAATGGCGAATACCTTGACCTGCACTGCGGCGGCGTAGACAATGCATTCCCGCACCACACGAACGAGATCGCACAGTCCGAAAGCTATCTTGGCCACGCCTGGTGCCCGCAGTGGTTCCATGTACATCACCTGAATACCTCGACCGGAAAAATGTCGAAATCAAAAGGTGAGTTCCTGACGGTTTCTCTTCTGGAAGAAAAAGGCTACGATCCGCTCGTCTACCGTTTCTTCTGCCTGCAGTCCCATTACCGCAAAGCGCTTGTGTTTACGTGGGAGAACCTGGACAACGCAAAAATTGCCTACGACAAGCTGATTGCCCGTATCGCCGCTTTAAATCCGGAGAACGGATCCGTCGATGAAGCTTCCATGAGTGTTTTAAAAGAAAAATTCCAGAAAGCACTCGATGCTGACCTCAATACTTCGCTTGCCATCACAACACTGTATGATGTCTTAAAGGCAGATATGAACGATGCAACAAAGCTGGCTCTTCTCGACAGTTTCGATCAGGTGCTCGGTCTTGCCCTTCTCTCCCATGCAGAAGCAAAGAGAAAAGAGGCCGCAAAGACACCTTCCGCTTCCACTGCATCCGGTTATCAGATTACCGGCGAGGGAGATCCGGAGATTGATGCGCTCGTTTTAAAACGATATGAAGCAAAGAAAGCCAAAAACTTTGCGGAAGCAGATAAGATCCGTGACGATCTGAAAGCACAGGCATTGAAGTTGCCGATGTACGCGGCGGAGCAGTCTGGAAACGAATCTGAAAATCTTTTCGTAACCATACATTACAGGCAAAGAGAACTGTCCCAGGGCAGTTCTCTTTTTTGTGCCGTTCTTTACCCAAAGGAAGTCAAACAGCAGTAACTTCTGCCGTTCTTGACAGGAAAAGGCGGTACCCCTGTTTTCGGGCGCCGCCTTTTCCTGTAACTTTTTGATTTTCTTTGATTCTCTTTATTTAATGATACGAACCTTTAATACACCATCAACTGCTTCGAGGCTTTTACTATCTCCTCGGTTGCTTCGCTTTCCAGATCCATCATCGTGTAAGCGTAATCGCCTTTACCTTTGTTTGTCATATCGCTGATGTTGACATCCGCATTACCCATAACGGTTGTGAAGGCCCCCAGCATACCTGGGATATTCTTGTGGCAGATCGTCACACGGCCTGCGCCTGTGCATACGCCCATGCTGCAGTTCGGGAAGTTGACGGAGTTTTTGATGTTTCCGTTCTCAAGGAAATCACGGATTTCCTTGACTGCCATCACAGCACAATTGTCCTCGGATTCTTTGGTGGATGCTCCAAGGTGCGGGGTAACGATCGTTCCCTCTGCACCGACTACCTTCGGATTTGCAAAGTCGGTCACATATTTCTTCATTTTTCCGGCCTTTAAAGCCGCGAGAACAGCATCCTCGTCAACGAGAAGATCTCTTGCATAGTTCAGAAGAACCACGCCGTCTTTCATCTCTTCGATCGCCGCTTTGTTGATCATGCCCTTGGTGCTGTCCAAAAGCGGCACGTGGATGGTGATATATCGCAGGTGCGATAGATATCTTCCACGTTCTGGATGTGATGGATGTCGCGGGACAGGTTCCATGCTGCATCGACAGAGATGTATGGATCATATCCGTATACTTCCATACCAAGATGGGTGGCTGCATTTGCCACAAGCTGGCCGATGGCACCAAGGCCGATGATACCGAGTTTCTTTCCGCTGATCTCACAGCCGGCAAATTTCTTTTTCTGTTTTTCTGCTGTCTTTGCGATGTCGCCGTCTTCTTTGTCGCTCTTCACCCATTCGATACCGCCTGCGATATCACGGGATGCCAGCAGCATGCCGGCAAGTACAAGCTCTTTGACACCATTTGCATTGGCTCCCGGTGTATTGAAGACCACGATACCCTGCTCTGCGCAGTCGGCAAGCGGAATGTTGTTGACACCGGCTCCTGCTCTTGCTACGGCAAGGAGGCTCTTCGGCAACTCCATGCCGTGCATGGCTGCACTTCTGACGAGAACCGCATCGGCTCCCTCCAGGCTCTCGGTCTGCTGATAGTTTTCATTAAAGTTTGCAAGGCCTACGCCTGCAATCGGATTTAAGCAATGATACTGAAACATTAGAGATTTTCCTCCTCGAACTTTTTCATGAAGGCAACAAGTGTCTCAACGCCTTCTTTTGGCATTGCATTGTAGATGCTTGCACGCATACCACCGACGGTACGATGGCCTTTCAGGTTTTCAAGTCCGGCTTCCTTGGACTCTTTGACGAATTTTGCATCCAGATCTGCATTTCCGGTGATAAACGGAACGTTCATCAGAGAACGGTCTTCCGGTACGACGGTTCCTTTGAAGAGCTTGCTCTGATCCAGGAAATCGTACAGAAATTTTGCTTTTTCTTCGTTGCGCTGTTTCATAACTTCCAGGCCGCCCATTTTCTTCAGCCATTTGAATACCTTGCCGCACATATAGATGCAGTAGCAGTTCGGTGTATTGTACAGGGATCCTGCGTCTGCGTGTGTCTTGAATTTCATCATGGTCGGTGTTCCCGGCAGGACATCGTCGGTGATCAGATCGTCACGGATAATGGAGATCACCATTCCGGCAGGTCCGATGTTTTTCTGGACACCGCCGTAGATGATGCCGTAATCAGAGACATTGACAGGTTCGGAGAGGAAACAGGAGGAGACGTCTGCCACCAGGGTTTTGCCCTTGGTATTCGGCAGTTTTTTGTATTTGGTGCCGTAAATGGTGTTGTTTTCGCAGATATAAACATAGTCGGCATCCGGGCTGATGGCAAGATCGCTGCAGTCCGGGATGTAGGAAAATGTTTTGTCCTCAGAGGAGGCAATTTTGTTTGCCTTTCCGTATTTCTGCGCCTCTGCATATGCTTTCTTTGCCCACTGTCCCGTTACGATGTAATCAGCGACACCGTTTTCATCAGGTTCATCGGAATCATGGAAAACTGCAGGGAGCACCGCCCTGAAGAAACAGAACTTTGTAATTTGACGGAATTCCCATCAGTCACGAAGGTCTGCTTCTGCCTCATCGATGATATTCTGGAATACTTTGGAACGGTGGCTCATCTCCATGACGGACATGCCGCATCCACGGTAATCCAGCATTTCCTCCTGGGCTTCTTTCAACACTTCCTCTGGCAGAACCGCCGGTCCTGCGGAAAAATTATAGACTCTGCTCATTTTTTTGTCCTCCTGTTTCTCTTACTGCTTTATATTACTTGGAAACCACCGTTTCTATACCGGTGGTTTCATTGTAATCTTATGTATTTCCTTTACATCTTTTCTTACAAGTCTGCAATTCATATGGTAATACGGTATTGCTTTACCACGTTGAAACTATGATACCCCTTTGTCAGAAATCTGTCAATCCTTTTCTTGCTCCTTTTTTGCCAGATCCTCCGCATCGAAAACATCCTCGATCGGTGCTCCGGCCGGAACCATCGGGAATACCTTCTCATCACAGTCAATCCACACATCGATCAGCGCCGGTTTTCCGCTCTCGATTGCTGCACGGATCGCCGGACCATCTCCTCTTTTTTTGTCACACGGATTCCCTTTACACCGAGCGCCTCGGCAACCTTCACAAAGTCTGCCTGATCCTGCAGAACCGTGTTGGAATACCGCTTTCCGTAGAACAGAGTCTGCCACTGGCGCACCATACCGAGCACGTGGTTATTGACAACAACCTCAATGACCGGAATGTTATGTCTGGAAAGGGTTGCCAGCTCGTTCATGTTCATACGGAAGCAGCCGTCTCCTGCGATGTTGATGACAACCTTGTCCGGGCGTCCCATTTTTGCACCCATCGCTGCTCCAAGACCAAAGCCCATCGTTCCAAGACCGCCTGAGGTCAGAAGCGTTCTCGGTTTCGTATAGCGGTAATACTGTGCCGCCCACATCTGGTGCTGGCCTACATCCGTTGTGATAATTGCCTGTCCGTCCGTTGCCTTATAGATCTCCTCGATCACATACGGTCCGGTAAGCCCCTCTTCATGCTTTAACGGGTATTTTTCTTTCATTTCCCTGATCTTTGCAATCCACTCATCATGGTGCATCGGCTCCAGCTTCGCATTCAGCCGTTTTAAGACCTCTTTGACGTCTCCGATGATGCTCGACTCGACAACAACATTCTTGTTGATTTCTGCCGCATCCACATCGATCTGAACGATTTTTGCGTTATTGGCAAATTTGCGGCATTTCCGGTGACGCGGTCGGAGAATCTTGCGCCGAGCACGATCAGCAGATCGCACTTTGTCACGCCGTAGTTCGATGTTTTCGTTCCGTGCATACCGAGCATGCCGGTGTACAGCTCATCCGTTCCCGGGAACGCACCTTTTCCCATCAGGGTGTCGCAGACCGGTGCCTGGATGCGGTGTGCCAGTTCGCGCACTTCCTCGGACGAGCCGGAGATGATACTGCCGCCGCCCACGAAAATATACGGGCGTTTCGACTCCTGAATCAGGGATACGACGTGATCCAGGCCTTCTTCTGTAATTCTCTCAGTAAACGGTTCAATTTTTTCCGGAATCTTCGGCTCATACTCATACGTTGCCGCTGTGACATCTTTTGTAATATCGACCAGAACCGGGCCCGGTCTTCCGCTCTTTGCGATCGTAAACGCACGGCGCAGCGTATCTGCAAGAACGGTGATATCTTTTACAATCACACTGTATTTTGTGATCGGCATTGCGACACCCGCAATGTCAATCTCCTGAAAGCTGTCTTTTCCAAGCAGTGCCTTTCCTACGTTGCAGGTAATCGCTACCATCGGTGTAGAATCCATGTAGGCGGTTGCAATTCCGGTGACAAGATTCGTTGCGCCCGGGCCGCTTGTAGCCATGCAGACGCCTGTTTTTCCGGTAGCACGCGCATATCCGTCTGCCGCATGCGCAGCACCCTGTTCGTGTGAGGTCAGGATATGGTGGATTTCCGGATGACGGTAAAGTTCATCATAGATATTTAAAATGGTTCCGCCCGGATAGCCGAACACGGTATCCACACCCTGCTCCTTCAGGCACTCGATAACAATCTGTGATCCAGTTAATTCCATGTCTGTATGATTCCTTCCTTATGTTTTTCGCTTTGTGTATGAAATCTGTTTATGAAATCAGCCATCCGAGAAAAAAGCGCGTTCGGACGGCTGATATGATTTTATGATTTTTCTGAATTAGAACTCCAGAATAGCTCCCTTATTTGCACTGGAAACCATCTTTGCGTAGCGTTTCAGATAGCCTGTCGTTACCTTTGGTTCTCTCGGAGTCCATGCAGCTTTTCTGCGTGCCAGCTCTTCGTCCGATACGACAACCTCCAGCTTGTGCTCCGGAATATTGATACGGATCAGATCACCTTCCTCAACGAGTGCGATCGGACCGCCCTCTGCTGCCTCCGGGCTTACATGACCGATGGACGCACCGCGGGATGCGCCGGAAAAACGGCCGTCCGTGATCAGGCTACGGAAGAACCAAGTCCCATACCTGCAATGGCAGAAGTCGGATTCAGCATTTCACGCATACCAGGACCACCCTTTGGTCCCTCATAACGGATGACAACAACGTCGCCTGCCACGATCTTGCCGCCGCGGATTGCCTCGATGGCATCCTCCTCGCAGTCAAAGACTCTGGCCGGGCCTTCATGAACCTGCATCTCCGGAACAACGGCAGAACGTTTGACAACTGCGGTATCCGGTGCCAGGTTTCCTTTCAGAACGGCGATACCGCCGGTCTTGCTGTATGGATTCTCAACCGGGCGATGATCTCAGGATTTTATTGACACATCCTTTGATGTTCTCCCTACGGTCTTTCCGGTTACTGTCATACACTCTGTGTGCAGCAGATTCAGCTTGTTCAGCTCATTCATAACGGCATAAACACCGCCTGCCTCGTTCAGCTCCTCGATGTAGTGGTATCCTGCCGGAGCCAGATGACAGAGGTTCGGGGTCTTCTCGCTGATGGCGTTTGCCATCTCCGGATTCAGCTCTACGCCTGCCTCATGCGCAATGGCCGGCAGATGCAGCATACTGTTGGTGGAACATCCCAGTGCCATATCGACGGTCAGAGCGTTTAAGAATGCTTCTTTTGTCATGATGTCTCTTGGACGGATATCCTGTTTTAACAGCTCCATAACCTGCATACCAGCTCTCTTTGCCAGGCGCAGACGCTCGGAGTATACGGCCGGAATCGTTCCGTTGCCTTTTAAGCCCATACCGAGAACCTCGGTCAGGCAGTTCATGCTGTTTGCGGTGTACATACCGGAGCAGGAACCGCAGGTCGGGCACGCATTGCACTCGAAATCATAGACGTCTTCCTCTGTCATGGTTCCGGCAGCGTAGGAGCGACTGCCTCGAACATGCTCGAAAGACTTCTCTTCTCGCCTTTTACGTGGCCGGCAAGCATCGGGCCGCCGCTGACAAATACGGTCGGAACATTGACTCTTGCTGCTGCCATCAGAAGACCAGGTACGTTTTTATCACAGTTCGGGATACATACCAGGGCATCAAACTGATGTGCCATTGCCATACACTCGGTGGAATCGGCGATCAGGTCACGGGTAACGAGGGAATATTTCATTCCAATGTGTCCCATGGCGATACCGTCACAGACTGCAATGGCCGGGAATACGATTGGTGTTCCGCCTGCCATGCAACGCCCATTTTTACAGCTTCTGTAATTTTATCCAGGTTCATGTGACCCGGTACAATCTCATTGTAGGAGCTTACGATTCCTACGAGCGGTTTTTTCATTTCTTCTTCGGTCAGACCCAGCGCACGCATCAGAGAACGCTGCGGTGCCTGTGCGATTCCTTTTTTTACAGCATCACTTCTCATGATCTTTTCCTCTTTTCTTATCTTACAGTTTTATGCTAGAGTGTGTCTGAAAAACCATTTCCGCAATCTGCAAGCCTCACTCCAGTGCTTTTACCAGCAGATCTCCCATTTCGGATGTGGAAACTCTAGTGCATCCCTCGGACATGATGTCTACGGTGCGGTATCCGTCTTTTAAGATTTTCTGTACAGCATTTTCTACTGCCTCTGCCTCTTTATCGAGATCCAGAGAGTAGCGGAGCATCATGGCCGCGGACAGAACCGTTGCAATCGGGTTTGCAATGTTTTTTCCTGCGATATCCGGTGCAGAGCCATGACTTGGCTCGTACAGGCCGAATTTTGTCTCATTCAAACTGGCGGAAGAAAGCATTCCGATGGAACCTGCCACCATACTTGCCTCATCGGAAAGGATATCTCCGAACATGTTTTCCGTCAGAACCACGTCAAACTGGCACGGATTGTGAACAATCTGCATCGCACAGTTATCAACCAGCATATGCTCTAACGTAACGTCCGGATAATCTTTTGCAACATCCTCCACAACAGCTCTCCACAGGCGGGAGGAGTCGAGAACATTTGCTTTATCTACACTTGTTACTTTTTTCTTTCTCTTTCGGGCGATGTCGAAGGCACGGACTGCAATCCGGCGGATTTCAGGCTCGCTGTAAGTCAGGGTGTCCGTTGCTTTTTTGATGCCGTTCTCTTCTACGGTGCTGCGCTCTCCGAAATACAGGCCACCGGTCAGCTCACGCATGATCAGCATGTCAAAGCCCTCACCGATGATTTCTTCTTTTAACGGGCAGGCATCCTTTAATTCCTGATACAGGTACGCCGGGCGCAGATTTGCAAACAGGCCTAACGATTTCCGGATTTTTAAAAGTCCTGCCTCCGGGCGCTTGTCCGGGCTTAATTTGTACCATGAGGATGTTTTTGCATCTCCTCCGATGGAGCCCATCAGACAGCGTCGCATTTCTTTGCTTCTTCTATGGTTTCATCTGTCAGCGGCACGCCGTGCACATCAATGGAGGCTCCGCCCAGCAGAAGGTTGGTATATTCAAACTTATGTCCATATTTCTCGCAGACAGCGTCCAGAACTTTTTTTGCTTCCTTTACAATTTCCGGTCCGATTCCGTCACCGTGAATTAATCCAATACGGTATTCCATATCTTTCTCCCTCTTTTCTCCCGGCTGAAAAACCGTTCTATTTTCTCTGCGTCTATAGCATTTCTAAATTATACGCCATTTTTTCCGGTAATTTCAACACGAAATTTCTTTGCATCGGACGATACGCAATAATCTTTTTGCTTTTTTGCCATTTAAAAGAAAAATACGCGGCATTTTTCCCCGTTTTCGCCGTGTTCCGCCGAAGAAGTTTCGGGGCAGAAAAAACGCAGGCATTCGTTTTTTTGAATACCTGCGTTTTTCCTGGCTTTTCGCCGTGTGAAATTATTTTTTCTTCTCTGTTTTCTCTTCAACGACTGCTGTTTCCGGTTTTTCAACCTCTGTGATCGCTGTTTTGCGCATCGGGATACGGCAGTTTTTGTTGTTTCCGAACTCTACGATGACATCGTCATCTGTGATATCGATGACTACGCCGTAGAAACCGCTTGTCGTTACGACTGCATCTCCGACTGCAAGGTCGTTCAGCATTGCCTGCAGTTTTTTCTGTTCTTTCTTCTGCGGACGGATCATTAAGAAATACATCATACCGAACATGATGACCAGCCACATAATTAACATACCAGTGCTCATCACACCGCCGTTTGCTGCTGTTGTTGTTGCTAAAAACATTTTCTTTCCTCCTGTTATTCGAGAGTACATCCCGTTCTTTAGACACACCTATCATAATACACAATCCGTAACCGATGGGCAAGTCTTTTTCGGATATTTTCCAAAGATTTCATACTTTCCCGCTTACTTTTTGTCGTATTCCTCAAATCCTGCGAGTTTTGCCCGTTTGTAGGAAGCAAAATTGCCCTCGTCCAGTGCGGTCCGGATTTCTGTCATCATATTGTTATAGAAATACAGGTTGTGCAGAACACAGAGCCGCATGCCGAGCATCTCTTTTGCTTTCAGCAGATGACGGATATAAGCTCTGCTGTAATGGCGGCATGCCGGACACTGGCAGCTTCCTCGATCGGGCGCGGATCCAATTCGTATTTCTGGTTGAACAAATTCATTTTTCCATGATTTGTATAAACGTGACCGTGACGTCCGTTCCGGCTCGGATATACACAGTCGAAGAAATCAACGCCGCGCTCTACACCCTCGAGAATATTGGCCGGTGTTCCGACACCCATCAGATATGTCGGTTTTTCTTTTGGCAGATGCGGAACCACTTCATCGAGAATATGATACATCTCCTCGTGTGTCTCTCCTACCGCAAGACCGCCGACGGCATATCCGTCAAGATCCATCTCGGAAATCCGTTTTGCATGATCGATACGGATATCTTCATAGATTGCTCCCTGATTGATACCAAACAGCAGCTGGTGCTTGTTGATGGTATCCTCTCTCTGGTTCAGTTCCTGCATTTTATCCTTACATCGCTGCAGCCATCTTGCCGTACGGTCCACGGAATTCTGCACATAACGGCGGTCTGCCACACTCGATGGGCACTCGTCGAAGGCCATCGCAATCGTGGATGCCAGATTGGACTGGATCTGCATACTCTCCTCCGGTCCCATGAAGATCTTTCTTCCGTCTACGTGGGAGTGGAAATAAACACCCTCCTCCTTGATTTTCCGAAGGCCTGCAAGAGAGAATACCTGGAATCCGCCGGAGTCGGTCAGGATCGGTTTATCCCAGACCATAAACTTGTGGAGTCCGCCCATCTTCTTTACAACCTCGTCGCCCGGACGCACGTGGAGGTGGTACGTGTTGGAGAGCTCTACCTGCGTGCCGATCTGCTGGAGATCCTCAGTGGAAACGGCTCCCTTGATGCTGCCGCGGTTCCGACATTCATGAATACCGGTGTCTCAATATTGCCGTGCACGGTTTCCATGTGGGCGCGCTTCGCTCTTCCTTCCATTTTCAGAATTTTATACATAACGCTTTTCATCCTTTCTCATGATCCCTGCCGCCTGTTTTTCATGCAGGGCATACTATTTTTAGTATACAGGCAAAACCCGTTTTTGACAATGCCTGAATTTTATTTTTCTGCCTTTTTTCCCTCCTGGTTTCTCCATTTTTCACAAGGACTTTATACTTTTTTCGTAAGACATCGCCCTTTTTCCAATTGTATTTCCTTATTTTTTGTCGTATAATGTGTTGAGATTGTTTCTTATTATAAAAGGAGTTTGATTCATGACTGATAAAAAATATACTCTCGGAATCGACATCGGTTCCACACTGTTAAAATTGCGATTCTCGACGAAGAGAACCAGCTTCTCTTTGCCGATTACGAGCGCCATTTTGCAAACATTCAGGAAACCCTTGCCCACCTGCTCGGGGAAGCACACGAAAAGCTGGGCGAACTGACCCTGCAGCCGGTCATCACCGGTTCCGGCGGACTTGCGCTTGCCAACCACCTCGCATCCCGTTCACGCAGGAAGTTATCGCGGTTTCCACTTCGTTAAAAGCACTCGCTCCGCAGACCGACGTTGCCATCGAGCTCGGCGGTGAGGATGCCAAGATCATCTATTTTGAGGGCGGCAATGTGGAGCAGCGTATGAACGGTATCTGCGCCGGCGGCACCGGTTCTTTCATCGACCAGATGGCTTCTCTTCTGCAGACCGATGCAACCGGACTCAACGAATACGCGAAGCATTACCAGGCGATTTATCCGATCGCAGCACGCTGCGGTGTATTCGCAAAAACCGATATCCAGCCGCTCATCAACGATGGTGCAACAAAAGAGGATCTTTCCGCTTCCATTTTCCAGGCAGTTGTCAACCAGACCATTTCTGGTCTTGCCTGCGGTAAACCGATCCGCGGCCACGTTGCCTTTCTCGGCGGCCCGCTGCACTTCCTCTCGGAATTAAAGACAGCATTCGTCCGTACCTTAAAACTGGATGACGAGCATACAATCGTACCGGACAACTCCCACCTGTTTGCAGCCATCGGTTCTGCGATGAATGCAGACGGAAAAACCGAAATTTCCCTTCTCGCACTGAAAAAACGGCTCGAAGAGAAAGTTGCTATCGATTTTGAGGTTGCCCGTCTTGAGCCGCTGTTTAAAGATCAGGCCGAGTATGACGAATTTCTGGCGCGCCAGAGTGTCAACAACGTCGTGACCGCCGATCTTTCCACCTACGAAGGAAACTGCTATCTCGGTATTGATGCCGGTTCCACGACGACCAAAGCTGCTCTCGTCGGCGAAGACGGTGCTCTTCTCTATTCCTTCTACAGCAACAACCACGGAAATCCGCTCGGCACATCGATCCGCGCGATCCAGGAGATCTACTCCAAACTGCCGGATTCCGCACAGATCGCCTGGTCCTGTTCGACCGGTTACGGCGAGGCGCTCATCAAAGCTGCACTGATGCTGGACGAGGGTGAGGTAGAGACGATTTCCCATTATTACGCTGCCGCATTCTTCGATCCGGAAGTCGACTGTATTCTCGACATCGGCGGCCAGGATATGAAGTGCATCAAGATCAAAAACGGCACCGTAGACAGCGTACAGCTGAACGAGGCATGTTCCTCCGGCTGCGGTTCCTTCATCGAGACGTTCGCGCAGTCCCTGAACTACAGCGTGCAGGATTTCGCGCATGAGGCGCTGTTTGCAAAACACCCGATCGATCTTGGTACCCGCTGTACCGTATTTATGAATTCCAAGGTAAAACAGGCGCAGAAAGAGGCGCATCCGTCGCCGATATTTCTGCCGGACTTGCCTGCTCCGTTATTAAAAACGCATTATATAAGGTAATTAAAGTTTCGGATGCCACCGAGCTGGGACGCCACATCGTCGTACAGGGCGGTACGTTCTACAACGACGCTGTTCTCCGAAGCTTTGAGCGGATCGCCAACTGCGAAGCCATCCGCCCGGACATCGCCGGCATCATGGGTGCGTTCGGTGCGGCGCTGATCGCAAGAGAGCGCTACTCCGCTGATCAGGAGACCACGATGCTCTCCATTGAAAAGATCAACGAGCTGAAATATTCGACCACGATGGCAAACTGTAAGGGATGTACGAACAGCTGCCGTCTGACCATCAACAAATTCTCCGGCGGCCGTCAGTACATCAGCGGAAACCGCTGCGAGCGCGGTATCGGAAAAGAGAAAAACAAAGATCATATTCCGAACCTGTTCGAATACAAATACAAACGGATCTTCGGCTACCAGCCGCTGCCGCAGGATGAAGCGATCCGCGGAGAGGTCGGCATTCCGAGAGTCCTCAATATGTTTGAGAATTATCCGTTCTGGTACACCTTCTTTACGCAGCTGAAATACCGCGTGGTACTCTCTCCGACCTCGAGCCGCAAGATCTACGAGCTCGGTATTGAGTCGATTCCAAGTGAATCCGAGTGCTATCCGGCCAAACTGGCGCACGGCCATGTGACCTGGCTCTTACGCACGGTGTGAAGTTCATCTTCTACCCGTGTATCCCGTACGAGCGCACCGAGTTCCCGGAAGCCATCAACCACTACAACTGCCCGATCGTTACCTCGTATGCGGAAAATATCAAAAACAACGTGGACGAACTGCAGGACGATTCCATTACGTTCCGCAATCCGTTCCTTGCGTTTACGAGTGAAAAGGTGCTTGCCGATGGTCTTGTCAAAGAGTTCTCCGGTCTGCCGGAGGATGAAGTCCGTGCTGCTGTTCATGCCGGATGGGAAGAGCTTGGCGCTGCAAGACGCGATATGCAGAAAAAAGGCGAGGAAACGCTTCAGTATATGAAAGAAACCGGCCGCAGAGGCATCGTGCTTGCCGGCCGTCCGTACCACATCGATCCAGAAATCCATCACGGTATCCCGGATATGATCAACTCCTACGGACTGTGCGTGCTGACGGAGGACTCTGTTTCCCATCTGGCACCGCTCGAGCGTCCGCTCCGTGTCAATGACCAGTGGATGTACCACACCCGTCTATATGCAGCTGCAAACTATGTAAAGACACGCGACGATCTTGACCTGATTCAGCTGAACTCGTTCGGCTGCGGTCTCGACGCCGTTACCACCGATGAGGTTTATGAGATTCTGACCAGAAGCGGCAAGATTTATACCTGCCTGAAGATCGATGAGGTCAACAACCTCGCGCTGCCAGAATCCGTGTCCGCTCTCTGCTCGCTGCCCTCCGTGCACATGACCGGAAGCAGGCGGTACGCGAGATTCTTCCGTCCTCGATCCAGAAACCGGTCTTCACGAAAGAAATGCGGAAAGACTACACCATCCTCTGCCCGCAGATGTCACCGATCCACTTCTCGATTCTGCAGCCGGCGTTCAACGCAGCCGGATACAACCTGGAAGTGCTTCCGAACGACAACAAAGAGGCGGTTGATGTTGGACTGAAATACGTCAACAACGATGCCTGCTATCCGTCTCTGATGGTAGTCGGACAGATTATGCAGGCGCTGCTCTCCGGCAGGTATGACCTGAACAAAGTGGCTGTCATCATGAGCCAGACCGGCGGCGGCTGCCGTGCTTCGAACTACATCGGATTTATCCGCCGTGCGCTGGAGAAGGCCGATATGACGCAGATTCCGGTCATCTCGATTAACTTGAGCGGTCTGGAGGAAAATCCGGGCTTCAAGATCACGCCAGATCTTGCGATTCGTCTCTGCTATGCAGCAGAATTCGGCGATATCATGATGAAATGTATTTACCGGATGCGTCCTTATGAGCAGAAGAAGGTACAACAGACCGGATTCATCAGAAATGGGAAAAGATCTGTATTGATTTTATTTCAGCAAAACGCTTAAGCCATACCCGCTTCAAACAGATCTGCCGCACGATGATTCGCGATTTCGACCACATTCCGATCACCGATGAAAAGAAACCGCGTGTCGGTATTGTCGGCGAGATTCTTGTTAAGTTCCTTCCGGCGGCTAACAACCATCTGGCGGAGCTGCTTGAGAGTGAAGGCGCGGAACCGGTTGTCCCGGATCTGATCGACTTCTTCTGTTACTGCTTCTACAATACGAACTTCAAGGTAGAGCACCTGGGATTCAAAAAAAAGTTCTTCGATGCTGGGAAATACCGGTATTAAACTGATCAATTGGTTGCGCAGTGCGGCGGTTGCGGAGTTCAAGAAGAGTGAGCATTTTGATCCACCGGCCGATGTGCGGGATCTGGCAAAATATGCTTCCCCGATTGTATCCTGTGGTAACCAGACCGGTGAGGGATGGTTCCTGACGGGCGAGATGATGGAGCTGATTCACAGTGATGTTTACAACATCGTCTGTATCCAGCCGTTTGCATGCCTGCCGAACCACATTGTTGGTAAGGGTGTGATTAAGGCAATCCGTAAGGAGTATCCGAAGGCAAATATCGTGGCTGTCGACTACGATCCCGGTGCTTCGGAGGTGAATCAGCTGAACCGTATTAAACTGATGCTTTCTACTGCAAATAAGAATCTGAAGCAGAAATTGCGTGAAGAAAAAGACGTGTAAATTTACATAGTTTCAAGCAAAGCGGATATTCGCAATCCGCTTTGCTATTTGCTTGATTCAGTTAACCGAAAAGGCGGTCAGAGTCGAAAAACTCTGACCGCCTTTTCTATTGGTTTTAGCGGTAAATCCGCAGGATACGGAGAACCTTTACCAGTTTTGTTCCCATTGGCATGCGGCGCATTTCGGCCTCGGTTGTCCCGGTTACAACCACAAAAGCAATCAAATATACAACAATTGCAATCAGGATTGCGATCAGCATGCTGATGATGGGCGTTTGGTGATGGCAAAGAGCCATAGTAAACAACCCAGGTTACGACGCCCATGATTGCAGCTGCAATCAATGGTTTTACGTAGGTGTTTTTGAATTCGTTGCGGAAATTCAAGTGTTTGCGGATTGATAGATTATTTAGTATGCACATGCTTAAGGAAAACAGGATTCCCGCAAAGACAACAGCATAGATATTTGTCTTCGGGAAGACTGCGAGAATCAAAGCCAGGATGGCAAGATCCATTCCAAGGGAAATGGCAGCGTTGTGCAGGGCTTTTTTCTGCTGGCCGATGGACTGCAGGACGCTGTTGGTAATGGTGGACAGTGCCGAAAACACAACTGAGACTGCACCCATCATCAACAGTTTGCCGGAAAGGCTCGAGCTTGACGGGAACAGAACTCCTGTGATCGGGAATGCCAGGACGCCAAGACCGACAGCTGCCGGGATGGAGATGAACATCGTCAGACGGATCGTCTCAAGAATCTTGTCGTTTGCCTCATCGAGATCACCGGTCGCATAACACGAGGATACCTCCGGCATCATGCGGATGCGGATGCACTTGCCATAGCAAGCGGGACGTTGATCAGGGTAACATAATAGTTGGAAAACTCTCCATATGCGGCATTCAGTGCTTTCTGATTCTCTCCGTGCCATCCGAGGATGGTGAAGAACAGGTAATTGTCCAGGTAAGCGTTGCAGTTATAAATAAAGGTCGTAAAGATAACCGGTGTTACCATCAGAAAAAGAACCTGAAAAATTTCGCGGTAGGATTCTTCGCGGTGGCGCGTGTCCTTTGCCACTTTCCGCAGAATGGTTTTCCGATTTACGCCATAGACAATCAACATGAAGCAGAGCCTGCCAGGACACCGGCTCCTGTTCCGAGGGTTCCGCCGGCGGCACCGAATTTGGCATGTTCGGTATCGTTTGTCGCGAACTGCTGGATGAAGAACCAGGCGGCGCCAATACTGAATGCGGCGTTGAATACCTGCTCGATGATCTGTGAAATTGAGGTCGGAATCATCGTGCTGTGGGCCTGGAAATAGCCACGCAGAACGCCGAGAACAGCCGAGAAAAAGATCGTCGGCGCCAATACACGCAGGGCGAGGAGTGCATTCTGCTGGTTATACGGCAGAAGGAATTTCCCGCCAAAGAATGCCACCAGTGCAGCAACTCCACCTACGATCACGGCGTAAAGAAGGGCACCGTGGAACACGCGATGTGCATTTCGGTACTCTTTTAATGCCAGACGTTCGGATACGATTTTTGACACTGCCATCGGAATACTATAGGAGGAGATCAGAAGCAGAATCGTATACAGATTACTCGCCGTACTGTAATAGCCAAGTCCCTCATTTCCAATCGTTTCGCCGAGCGGTGACCGGTATAAAAGACCGATCACACGTGAGATAATCGTTGCCGCCATTAAAATAGAAGTATTTCTCAATAATGTATTTTTCTTTTTACTCATGCTTTTGCTCCCGTATTACGTTTTCGATCTGCCAGTCAATCGGCGCAAGACCGTTTTCTTCCAGATATTCGTTTGTTCTGGAAAACGGATGGCTGCCGAAAAATCCACGGTATGCAGAGAGCGGACTCGGATGAGCGGACATCAGCACCAGATGCTTTGGATTGTGGATCATCTCTTTTTTCCGCTGCGCCGGACGGCCCCAGAGGATAAAGACCATCGGTCGATCCTGCTCTGCGAGTACCTTGATCGCTGCATCGGTAAACTGTTCCCAGCCGATTTCCTTGTGGGAATTTGCCTGATGCGCACGTACAGTCAGCACCGTGTTCAGCATTAAAACACCCTGCCGTGCCCATTTTTCGAGATATCCGTTGTTCGGGATATAGCATCCCAGATCGTCCTCAAGTTCCTTGTAAATGTTGACCAGGGACGGCGGAATACTTACCTCCGGTTTTACAGAAAAGCAGAGCCCGTGCGCCTGTCCCGGCTCATGGTACGGATCCTGGCCCAGGATGACCACTTTTACCTGCTCGAGCGGGGTAAAGTGGAACGCATTGAAAATATCATCAGCCGGTGGATAAATGGTGTGAGTTTTATACTCCGCACCCACAGTCTGAAACAGTTTTTTATAGTAGTCTTTGGAGAATTCTCCCTTCAGGGCATTTGCCCAGCTTCCGCTAAGAGGCGGCATATCGTTTTCTCCTTCCTTTTACAGGCGGACCGGCACATTACGGCCTGCCAGATATTCTTTGACTTCACGAATTTCCAGTTCTTTGTAGTGGAACAGGGATGCGGCGAGGGCTGCATCGGCTTTTCCTTCGGTTAAGGCATCATAAAAATGCTCCAGCGTTCCTGCGCCGCCGGATGCGATGACCGGGATGCCGACGCTCTCTGCGATCGTTCTTGTCAGCTCGATATCGTATCCCGCCTTTGTTCCGTCGCAGTCCATGCTGGTGAGCAGAATTTCTCCGGCTCCGAGGCTCTCGGCTTTTTTCGCCCACTCGACGGCGTCGATGCCGACATCGATCCGGCCGCCGTTTTTGTAGATATTCCAGCCGCTTCCGTCAGCTCTCTTCTTCGCATCGATCGCAACGACCACGCACTGGCTGCCAAATTTCTGCGCCGCATCGCCAATGAGCTGCGGATTGTTGATCGCGGAGGAATTAATCGAAATTTTATCGGCCCCCTCTCGGAGCAGCATCTTGAAATCGTCCACAGTGCGGATTCCTCCGCCGACAGTGAACGGAATAAAAACGTTTGCCGCTACCTTCCGCACCATATCGACAACGGTTCCTCTCTGGTCGGAGGAGGCTGTGATATCAAGGAACACAACTTCATCGGCTCCTGCCTTGTCGTACGCTTTTGCAATCTCCACCGGGTCTCCGGCATCTTTTAAATCGACGAAATTAACGCCTTTTACGACTCTTCCGTTTTTTACATCCAGACATGGGATAATTCGTTTTGTAAACATCGCTTAGTCCTCCTCTCCAATTTCCGCAAAGTTTTTCAGAATGGCAATTCCAAGATCTGAACTCTTTTCCGGGTGGAACTGGCAGGCAAACAGATTTCCTTTTTCCACGGATGCATGGATGTGTGTACTGTACTCTGTCGTTGCTTTTATAATTTCCTCCTCTTCTGCTTTCAGATAGTAGGAGTGGACAAAGTAGACGTAAGACTCCTGCGAGATGCCTTTGAATAAGCGTCCCTCGTTCTGCAGATGGATGGAATTCCAGCCCATGTGCGGAATCTTTAAGCCCTCTTTGTCCGGAATCCGAAGGATTTCTCCTTTTAACAGGCCAAGGCCTTCCACGCCCGGGCTCTCCTCGCTGCGTTCAAACAGGATCTGCAGTCCGAGACAGATTCCAAGAAACGGAGTCCCTTTTTCTACGATTTCATGAATGACCGGTACCAGATGATAGCGGTTCAGATTTTCCATCGCATCTCCAAAATTGCCGACACCCGGCAGAACGACGTGATCTGCGCGCTTTAATACTTCTGGATCCCTGGTCAGTACGACCTCTTTTCCAAGGCTTTGAAAGGCTTTTTCCACGCTTTTTATATTTCCGGCATCATAATCGATCAGTGCAATCATAGGTGGGTCCTCCTCGTTTGTTATTTCAGTCCATGCCCCTGTCATTGGGGGCATCTCTGCTGTTCTTTTGCAAACAGTACACTTCATTCTAACATACAGTTTTCTAAAATTCAAATTTTGAAGGTTATAAAATTATACAAAAATACAGAAATTCTTAAGATTTCTATAGAGAACCCCGGAAAAGCTTTATTTATAGGCGTTTCCGGGGTTTTTCTCTGCTCCGTGGTAAGATTTTGGTAATAAATGGCGTTATTTCGTCTGCAAAAGGTCAAGTTTTTCCGCAACCTCGCTTTGCTTTGACGGGAACAGGTGCGCGTAAATGTTGAGCGTGGTAGAAACGTTCTCATGCCCCAGACGCTCCGAGATCAGCAGGACGGAGAAACCAAGCTCGATCAACAGGGACGCATGGGAATGGCGCAGGCCGTGCAAGCGAATAGCTTTACACCTGCTTTCTTTGTGTGGGACCGAAAGGCATCTGTATAGCCGGAATGTGAGTAAGGGAAAATTCTTGCGTCTGCGTCCGGCTGGTATATTTTGTTGATGTATTCTTGAAGAGCCGCACAAAGGAATTTCGGTATCGTTATTGTTCGGTTTGCTTTTGGGGTCTTTGGCGTCGTTATCATCTCAACGCCATATTTTCTATGATACGTTTTCGAAATGGTAATAGTGCCCGCTTCGGTGTCGACGTCTGAAGCAGTGAGCGCTTGCAGCTCCCCGATTCTCATTCCGGTATAGTACAGGGTGAGATACGCCATCCGGAACGGATCAGCCGCGTCAAAGGTTGAAAGAAAACGGTCAAATTCTTCTTTCGTCCAGAAGTTCAGCTTCTTCTTGTGCTTTACGGGCGTATTGCCCACAACCTTACAAGGATTCACTGACAACCCATAAAAGCGCATAGCAAAATTAAACACGCCGGATAACTCGACAAAGAGATCATGCCTATATCCATCTGAGAGCGGCTTATTCTGGGCGCTGATGGCTGTTTTAAGGTACCCTTGCCAATTCCTCACATCAACCGGCATGATGGCATTGATGGGGCGATTTCCGAATACAGGGAGCAGCCAGGTATCAACCCGCATCTTATGCACTCGATAGGTTGCAAACTTTGTATTCTGCTCCTTGTCCTTCAGATACAGCTCAGAGAGCGTAGAAAACGGCATGTCTGGTTGTGCTGCCTGCCGCTGCAGAAAGTCCCGTTCCCATTCCTGTGCATCCTTCTTGCGCTCGAATCCGCGCTTTTTCTTCTGCTTTCTGGTTCCGGTCCAGTCGGTATAGTAGAAAATGCAATACCAGTTTTTTGTTTTATTGTCGTAATATGACGGCATAGAATCATTCCTTCCATTCTTGCCGGGGGCGGTGGCTTAAAAACGAAAGGGTGATTGTGCATTAAATGGGCGGTTCTGCTCCCGATCGGACGGTGAACCGTTCTTTTTTGGGGGTTCAAACGAACATATGTTAGATAAAATAGGGGGTGACCGTTTCGGACATCCTTTCCGGTTTCCTGCTTATCGAACATACGTTAGATGCTTTTGAGCTGTCAAAACGCTGAACGAGTCGTTCACCGTCTACAGGTGTCAAAATTTCGACGGTGTAAAACTGGGGTTTTCTGGAGCAGTTGGGTGCAAAGAACTTTACACCCTGCTGTTTTCTGCAGTCCTGCGGGGCTGTCAGTCATTTCTGGCTAAGAGCTTTTGGACAATTTTGTCTGAAAGTCGTTCATCTTCCCTTTTTTCCATTTCTGGAAGAAACCATTCGACATTGATGTCGAGACGCACGGGCGGTTTGTCCCATTTTGGGGAAGAACCTTAAAAGTGGGATATACTCAAAAATGAGTAAAACACGTTCCCATTTTGGGAAAGCGCCTGCTATTGCCTACTCAAAAATGAGCAACCAATCTTGCTTCCCATTTTTGGAAAGCGTCTGATTCCGGTATTGCCTGCTCAAAAATGAGCAACCAATATTGCTTTTCAACTTACTCAAAAATGAGCAGGTTGCAAGACTTATGCTCAAAAAGAGCGAAAGTGGTTCACTCTTCCTACGGGACGACTCGACGATATATTGTCGTTGAGCTGCTCCCGTACTGTATGGAGCAGATGGGGTAACGCTTCGTGACTCCATGGGGCGACGTAAGGCGTACAATTTTGTACGGCTTCTATATGCTCAGTAACGAAACGTTATCGAGCTTAGGCGATCCCCTGTTTTGGGGGAGTGGTTAACCTGCGTACTCGTTGGTACGGTGGGTCGTCGTGCCGGGGTGCGTCCTGCTCCACGCCGGTTCTTTGCTTTGAAAGGGTGTCGCGGTTTTCTACTCCCTTATTTGTTCCACTTTGAATCATCGTTCATGATATCAAGATCGTGTTGAATATCTTCCGGCGTTTGTTCCACATCGGTGCGGGCGTGTGCCGCCAGAAGCTCCTCTTCGTATCGGTGGGAGCAGTCGGGTGCTTTTGCGTTAATTGTGTTAGGAGGAGAGACAGCATTTTTTGAAAAACCATTGTCCAGTCTATACTCAGGAATCTTTGTCAATAATTCTAAGTGTTCTATAGCTTTAGCTTTCCCAGCGTCATTTAGTTGTTTATATAATGTGTTCCAATCTTGCATTAATTGCTCTGACTTATTTTCTAAAAGAAAATTCAATTTTTCTTCATCAAGATCTGTCATAAAAGCAATGGAAATATCACCGAATAGTGCTTCTGTAGGGATATTTAAAGCATGTGCAATTTTCTTTAAATTTTCTAATCGTGGTGCTCGTAAATTTCTTTCATACTGTTGAATTGTGATAGTTGCAAGTCCTGCTTTTTCAGCAAGTTCTTTTTGGGTTAAACCTGCTTTTTGACGCTCCAATTTTATATATATTCCTTCATGCATTATTCTACGACTCCTTTCGATTACAATATAACATAAAATCATAAAACATTCAATCGAATCTATAAAAACTCTTGACACATTCGATTGAATGCGATAAAGTATAGTAAAGCATTCATTCGAATGTGTCAAAAAAGGTGGTGAGATGATGAAAGCAAACCGAAACAAATTGGAGCTTGCAATGGCAAAAGCCTGCATGAGCACGGCGGAGCTGCAGAAAGCGGCAGAGATGCCACGCCCAACGCTTAACAATGTGATCAGCGGAAAGAGTGCCAAACCGGCAACTATTGGCGCATCGCAAGAGCGCTTGGGGTTGATGTAACCGAAATTCTCGAAACTGAAAACTAAACCGAAGCGCCGGGGGCGGTGGCTTGAGGATGAAGGAGAAAAACATGAGATTCAACAGTAAAAAGTACAAGGAACTTATGGCAGCGCAGGAATTGACACCGGAAGACATCTGCAGAAAAACAGGACTGGACGAAAAGCCTTTTCAGCGGATCATGACAAACGGTTTTGCGTCTGAGGATGCAATGGAACGACTCGCCAGCGTGGCAGCCGTCCCGGTTGGTGAGCTGCTCCTTCCAGATATTTCCGGAAACATTGAAAACGCTATCGAATTTTTGAAAGACCAAGACACTTGCATGGTCACATTTTCACAGGGCCGGTATATCTCCAGAATAAAGAAGCTTGCAGAAACCCACCCGGAAGAATGCAAAATTTTGGCAATCAATAAACTTCCACATGAAGGGGAAACAATTTGTGCTCATATCCCAACGGCCTGGATAAAAATAAATCCCGGGCTGAACTTGACGGACGAGCAGAGAGACGAACGGCGCAGAAGATTCTGCGAAAATGTCGAATATTATCGGCACGAAAATAGTTGAAATTCGATTTAAACCGTTGCAAGGCACAATTTACCGCCTAAAGAATAAAAACGCCCGTTTTCAAGTGAAATTATGGCGTTTTATGGAGCAGGAACAGAAAGAAGGTGAACAGGAATGAAAAAGCAGTTTATGACGGCCGCAGAGGTCGCAGAGACGATGGGCGTTTCCCTCGGTAAGGCCTACGAGCTGATCCGGGGCATGAACAAAGAGCTGCAGGACGCGGGCTATCTTACGGTGTCCGGCAAAGTTCCAATCAAGTTCTTTGAAAAGAAATACTTCGGCTTTGAAGCGGAGCCGGGAGCAGGTCAGAAGCAGGAGGTAACAGCACAATAATGGCAAGCAAAAACTTATATTGGTTTAAGCTGAAAAATACATATTTTAATCAGCTTGTACAAAAGAAAATGAAACGACAGAAAAACGGAAAAGATATGCAAATTATATATTTACGAATGCTTTTACTTAGCCTTGATAATCAAGGATACATTCATTATCAAGGTATCTATGATTCCATAGAAGAAGAGCTTGCCGAAGAATTTGATGAATCTACAGAACTTGTCAAAATAACGATAGAATTTCTTGTTTCCAACAATATGATTGTTCGTTCAAACGACAAAGATCAAGAGAGCTATTACATACCTGAAGCGATTGAAAACGTAGGAAAAGAATGTGATAGCGCTGAGCGTGTCAGGCAGTACAGAAATAGAAAAGCGTTACAATGTAACGGCGATGTAACGCAAGGTAACGCTTCGGTAACAACCTGTAACACAGATAAGATAAAAGATAAGAGTAAAGTAAGAGAAGATAAAGAGTTAGATAATACTCTTTATAATTCTCTTACTCTTAAAGAAGGGGAGACGCCACCGCCTCCTGCTGGCGCCGGCGGTGCATCTCCCTTTACTCTTATGGATTGCAGACAATGTGCAGATGAGGGTAAGGTAAACTTATCAGCAAATGGAATTGCAGCGTTTTACAGTCGGATGGAAAAAGACAACTGGAAGATCAAAGACGAACCAGTAGAAAACTTGTTAAAGGCAATGAGAGGATTTGCTAAAAATCACAAACGATATCAAAAAGAAGTTTCGAAACCTGAAACCAATGAAAATGCAGCAGATAAGGAAACACCAGAAACGAGCGAAACAGAAATACAACAGGAACCACAAGAAGAATATGAACCAACGGAAGAAGAATATACAAAGTGGCTTGAAGAAATGGGCTATGAAACAAGGGAGGAATAAAATTGTATTTACCAGATAAAAAAGTTTTATTGCGAAAAAAAAATGATAGAAAGCATCGACCTGGTATTAGATCAATATGTATCTTCGAAATATGTTGATGAAATGCTTGAAAGCGATTGGAAAAATGATGGTGTAGAAGTTGTAAAACACATACCGGAATTTGTTCCAAAGTCTGCGTTTACACCGGCGCAAATTTGCTTTATGGAAAATGACCCGCTGTGGAAAGTGACTTTTCCGGAAAATCAGAAATTAAAGACGGATCCTTATCTTAAAAAATGTCAAAAATAAAAAACTCCTGTGTGCTGGACGAGAAAACACACAGGAGCCCCACTACTGGGAATTATGGAACGTAAAACATTATAGCACGGAACCGGCGGACAGGGCAAGCGGAACGTTGGGAGCAGGGCTGCTACTCGGCATCGCGCTGCATTCGCTGTTCAACGGCCTTTTTGATATAGCCGTTTACTGACTCGCCCGCCGCTTCTGCCGCAGTTTTGATTTCTATATACTTTCCTTGCTGAACATCCAACGGGATGCGCTTTAGCCTTGATTTTGCATATTGAATATCATACTTTGCTTTTCTAGCACTTTTTGAAGGAATATCGTCGGTAGAATCATCGTCAACACTATGAGTATAAATGGGGCGTTCACGTTTATCTATTATATTCGAAACATACGTTGCCATTTGGGTATTTGGTGTGCAATGCTCAAGAGTTTTCAAAAGATCTTCTTTAGGGCAGCAGGTAGTAGGGGCCTTATTGTATCCGTGCTTGATTACGTCGTATAAATCAATAAAATACTTTTCTCTTCCGAACATATCAAACTGATTTGAACCAGATGGAAGCTTTTCCAGTATTTCTACTCGAAAGGTGTCACCAAGTTCAATATCATCTTTGATAGCCTTAGGGGATGGTATTTATGTTGCATAATGCGTTGATGTATATTTTGTGATGCGCCTATATACATTTTTCCGGTGCGATTATTGATTAAAGCATATATTCCGATCCCGCTATAGTCTGGAATATTGGTAAAAAAATCATTCGTCATGTTTGAGGTTTCATCTCCTTCTTAGATGTTATTCTCTGATATCTGATTTATCTAAGATGATCTTCTGTGTCCCGTCAATTTCAAAGGCAAGGGTACACTCCAGAAAGTCAGATACTTTTATCAGATCTTCTGCAGAAAAGCTTCCCCTATTAAATTTGTTCTGCAGAGATTGTGGGGAAATTCCAAGATAAGCGGCAAGTTCGACGTTCTTTTTTCCTTTGATGGAAAGCAACGCTTTGATCTTTTCCGTAACTGCCATGTTATCACCTTCTTTCATTTATTCTTTGATTATATGATAACATGGAAAAAGTCACTGGTCAAGCAAAACATAATCAAAAACATTTAAAAAAATACTCTAAAAAAAGTGTTGACAGCATACTCAAAAACGTTTATAATATAATCATCAAAGGAAAACAAAACAGCGAAGGGTGAAAACGATGGGGCGCAAGCGTACCGGAGACACCAACACAACACCGGGAAAGGATAAGAAGAGAATGAGACGGCCAAAAGCCTACGATAGCCTTAAAGCCTGCCGGGGCTGGGAAACCTTTGAAAGAGCAAAGAAAGGACGATACAGAGTATGAAGTACAACCTTAGAAAGATCATGTTGAAGGCCTGGAAGACCTTCCGGAAGACAAAAGGGATCAGCTTTGCAGAAGCACTGCATAGAGCATGGCTTTCAGCAAAAGCTGAGGAGATCAACGAGAAACGGATTGAGCAGAGCAAAGCGGCCGCAGGCATTGCCGAAGAGGTAAACACCTGGGCGGGCTGGAAACAGAAAGGCTTCGAGGTGCTGCACGGTGCAAAAGCGCTGTTCCACTGCTCCTGATCTGGGGAAGTAAGGGCGACGGAGCCACATATAAGGCGAGCTTCTTTGGAGCGTCGCAGGTACATACAGTAACAGAATAATAAAAAACCCCTTACCGATGCTACCAACACCAGTAAGGGACAGTCGGATAGCTGCTATACTACCAACCTCAGAACAGTTTTTAGTATAGCAGGTTTTCGGCGGAAAGGCAAAGTGAAAAACGATGAATTTTTTAAAAACAGCAGGAAACCTTGATGATAAAATCGGTGAATTACAGTACGCAGCAGAAAAATGCAACTTCATGCTTGAAAATTTATGCAATACGTTCGGTCAGATTATGGACGATAACCAGAAAGCCAATAATTGGGATGCCTGCAGGTGTGGCGGTAGATATTGCCCAGGATTATGCCACGAAGAACGTTTGAAACGACAAAAGAAGGCAAATAAACTGATTAATCAGCTTCCTTCAACGAAGCAATGAGAGATTGAAAGACCGACAGAAGGCGGCAACAATGATGCACCGCAGGTAACAGCAACACAAGCGGATCTCAAAAACAGCGTTGTAAAAATGCTTGATTATGCGGATGCAAGAAAGATGCGAAGCGTTTATGTGTTCACAAAGGCTCTTCTGGGTGATGATTTAAAATATCATAAACAGCCGCAGAACTGAAAAACGTAGCGAAACGCGACGGAAATCGGGAGCGGGTGCAGTCCTGCTCCCACAAGAAAAGTAGAGAGGTGGACAGAATGAAGATTTTAGATAGAGCGGCGCTTGTGATCGGTGCTGCAGGTATGTGGCTGTATATGGCCAGCGTGGAGCAGGACAGATGGAGCCGCGCGGTGCTGAGCGTTGCCATCGTGGTTCTTGCGTTTGTGCTCAAGAAGATCAGCGACCGCATCGCAGAATGCCGCGAGGAGCAGGAAGAACGAGAGGAAGAGCACCGAAACCGTGCTTTTACGGCGTGGATCCGCACCGGATCATTGAAAGGATGATTCAGGTTTTGCTGACTGAACGAATTGTTCTGTCAGGTGCGGCGCTGCCGGATCAGAAACATCTGCTCCACATACTCACATTTCTGACACCCTAAAAAGAGTATTTAGACATTTTAGACACCCTAAAAAGGGAATGTTACAAAGGTGACACCCTAAAAAGGGGTCATTGCTTCGGTGACACATTCAAAGGGGCGGACATTTTATGGGCATCCTTTGCGGGGCGTACCTGCGGGTACATGGCACAATCGTACGCAAAGTACACTTGTTGGTACGGATTTTGGATAAAACGCGACGAAATAGCGGCGGATGTCAACAAATGTCTACCTCCCTCCTGCTTTACAACCGTACCCGATAGTACGCTTGTTGCCCTTCTGGGGAAGGTGTTGGTGCACTGGATCCAGACGGCAGCCGTTGCGCCGGCGCAATTATTGAACACGGAAAACGCGCACGAGGTTTTTGTGGACACGATATGCGCGTATATTGAAAATTGGCTTTTCGGGTTCTGCTGGGCTTTCCAGTCCTTCCGGAAACGGTGCTACCAACACCAGAACCGGACGACCGGAGCGGCCCTGCTCCATAGCATTCCCAAGAATGATACCAGTTCAACCTATTGGAGCTGCAGAGCCTTAGAAAGCCACGTTCTGGCCCTTATGGGAGCGGTACGCCAATACCAAAGCCGTACGGCCGGAAACCTGTCAAAACCCAACATTGCGCCGGTTATATAATATTTCCAACTCTTCCTGAAATGGAACAGTTGAAAACGAAACGAATACGGCAAACGTTGCGAGCGAAAGCGAACGTTCGGAAACAATCAGAAAACCACGAATGCACAGAAATGCTCAGAGACGGAGCCGTAAATATTTGGGAAAACTTGAGGTTTTATAAGGTTTTTGCAACCGTGGAACTCTTCACGCTTGCACATGAAGTGAGCGGAAACGACAAGGGTTTACAAGGCTTATTGCGAGCGAAAATACTAGGAAATACTAGGATTTATTGCAACGTTGCGAAAGGAATATGCAAAAAGGAGTCAAACATGGTAAAGATTAAAATATCCTATGAGACATTGGACGAGCAGGAAGAGGTGCTGCGACTGCTCCACCCGGTAACTTCTTCGTGTAAGGTGGCAAAACGCCAGAATGGGCATATAAGCGGGCATACGTAGAATTGGGGTATAGGGGGGGCGCTGACAAATGCAGACCTGCACATATTATGAAAAATGTTAACAAATGTTAACGTTGAAAACTCATTATTGCGAGGAACTGGGGCAGGTGGTATAATGCAAACCAGCAAACAAAGTACCCCTGCAGGTTTCTTTCTTCCGCTTGTCCTGTGGGAAGCCACTTTTTGAGGGCGTGGGAATGGTAGAGAATGTCAGTACATGGCATTTTTTCAACTGCTCCCGCGCCCTTTTTGTTTGCCATCCCCCTTAAAGTGTGAGAAGCCCGTGGAATGATCCCCGCGGGCTTTTGGTATATTCAGAGTGTATGGAGGTTGCCGAAGCATGACAAATGAAATTCTTGTTGAACTGATCCGGGCGGCGAGGACACCGCCGAGAATATGCAGAAGCTATGGGAGCAGAACCGGGGCATGATCTGGAAAATCGCACAGCAGTACCGGAATAAGGCCGAGATTGAAGATCTTATGCAGGAGGCTTCATAGGCCTATGCAACGCCGTGGACGCATGGCAGCCAGATGCCGGGGCGTCTTTCCTGCATTATGCCGCGTTCTGGATCAAGCAGGGAATGCGGCGGTATATTGACGACTGCGGGTATACGGTGCGTATTCCGGTAGGCCAGCGGGAACGGATCGGGAAATATAACCGGATCTGTCAGCAGTACCGGGCAAAGCTGGGGCGTGATCCGCAGGATTGGGAAGCGGCGCGCCTGCTGGGTGTCAGTATGACGGTATTGGAGCAGACGAAAGCCGATCAGCACCGCACACAGATAGTAAGTCTTGATAAAACGGTAGGCGATGAAGAAGAGACAACCATTGCGGAGCTTGTACCGGCACCAGAAAACGGCTTTTCTGAGGTACTCGATAAAATACAGGGGGAGCAGCTCAAAGCGGTCATCTGGCCTATTGTTGACGCTCTGCCGGGCAAGCAAGGGCCTGTTATCCGGATGAGATACGAAAACGGTTATACACTGCGGCAGATCGGGGAGACGTTGGGAACCACGCCGGAATCTGTGCGCCAGACAGAGAACAAAGCGCTGCGGGAGCTTCGGCAACCCAGCCGACGGCGTTACCTGCTCCCATTCTTCGCTGATGATGACCGGATAAGGAACAGCGCCATGCAGGGAACTGGCGTGAACACGTTTAACTATACATGGACCAGCAGCACGGAGCGGGTCGCCCTGGATGCCTGGTAATGAGTTGGTAATAGAAAGTTGCAAAAATAGGAACAGAGAGCATCAAAAGACAAAAACGAAAAGAAAAAGATAAATGAAAAGTGGAAAATACAGAAAGGGGCTGTTAAAATTAAGCGATTTGACATATACTGATTCTATAATTAATGAAATCAGAGTAATCTAAAAGATAGAAAAGTGAGAAACATGGACAATACAATATTTCTGGTGAATCAATTCAATGACAATGGCGGAGAAAAAGGACGGAGAAGATTCGGAGAAGTTCGGAAAAGGTTCGGAGAAGTTCGGAGAAGACTCAGATGAATGAGTTGACGGATACCCAAAAGAAAATTGTGGAGCTTCTTTGTTATGATAAACAGTTATCAGCAAAAAAAAATAGCTGAAAAAATTGGGATTAGGAAGTCGAAGTATAGAAAAAAAATATTAAAAAGTTAAAAAACGCTTGGTTTTCTTATACGACATGGTTCTCCTAAAAACGGTTACTGGGAAGTTACAGATTGCGATACAGAGGAGAAAAACAGATGAGCAGAGCAGATACAATCACACAGAAGGAGAAAAAACCAACTGGCGGCGGTGTTTCGGGCGGTCGGCATCATTTTACTGATTGCATCATTGCGATATGTGTCCCGCTGATCGTACCGAAGACTATGGGATATCAGCTTTACACTGTCGTCAGCGGCAGTATGGAACCGGCGGTTCCCACAGGAAGCCTGGTATATATCAAATATGTGGAACCGGGAGACATTGAGACGGGCGATATTATCGCTTTTTACGGCTCGGATGCCCAGGATCCATCATCACACATCGCGTGGTATCTAACAGTAATGCGATGGGAGAGTTTATTACAAAAGGCGATGCCAACGCGGAAAATGATATGAATCCGGTGACTTATGAGCAGTATGTGGGAAAGATGGTACGTTCCATACCGAAAGT
>ENA-OQIM01000060-OQIM01000060.1-human-gut-metagenome-genome-assembly--contig:-NODE-60-length-31242-cov-2.172489_pt1 | contig 31242 bp, 44 predicted proteins | sample MGYA00242579_ERZ504744 | MGnify/ENA primary metagenome ERZ504744 (study PRJEB26092, sample SAMD00036441) | human gut metagenome | host: Homo sapiens | study: EMG produced TPA metagenomics assembly of...
TGAAGGGGTTCCTACGGAGCCGATCTTCGTCATGGCGCCGCTCAACGTGCTCAGCGAGATCGCAACGCCGGTCTCCATGTCGTTCCGTCACTTCGGCAACATGGCAGGCGGCCTGGTTATTACCACGCTCATCATGGGCGCACTCAAGGTGCTGTCTAATGCGGTATTGGGTTTCCTGCCCGATAATATCGCGCTGCTGCAGATCGGTCTGCCCGGTGTGCTGTCGCTGTATTTTGACTGCTTCACGGCCTGCATGCAGGCGTTCATCTTCAGTATGCTCACCATGGCTTATGTGGGTGACGCAAGAAACAGCTGACGTGAAGAAAAACAAATTCCAATTTCGTTATCTGAATTAGGAGGAAGAAAAGTATGGATCCCAAAGCATTCGTAGCAGGTATGTCCGCTCTTGGTGCAGGTATGGCAATGATCGCCGGCCTTGGCCCTGGTATCGGCGAGGGTTATGCCGCCGGTCAGGCGTGCTCCGCAATCGGCCGTCAGCCGGAGCACAGGGCGATATCACCCGTACCATGATCCTTGGTATCGCAATGGCAGAGTCCACCGGTATTTACGCGCTGGTTATCGCGCTGATCCTGCTGTTTGCCAATCCGTTTGTTAGTCAGTTTTAAGGGAAGCGTATATACTACCACGTCGGTTGCCAGTTGAAATATTGCCTCTTTATAGACCGCGCGTATTGAGCGGTCTATGATTGAAAAGACGAAACGGATTCTTCCGTTTGGGAAGGAGGTAAACCAGTGACAGCAGCATTATATGAAGCGTTCGTCAGCATCGGCTGGTGGGAGATCCTTGTGACGATGTGCAACACGCTCATCACGTTCCTGATCATCAAGAAGTTTCTGTACAAGCCGGTGCGCAAGATGCTCGCTGCTCGCAGCGAGGAGGTACAGTCCATGTATCCAACGCCGAGAAGGCGCAGAGCGAGGCCGAGCAGATGCGCAGCGAATACACCGAGCGTCTGTCCAAGGCGAAGGAGGAGGCTGCGAGATCGTCGGCTCCGCTACCCGCCGTGCGGCAGAGCGCAGCGATGAGATCCTGCGCGAGTCCTCGCAGCAGGCATCCGCTATGGTCAAGAAGGCCGAGCGCGTCATCGAGCAGGAGCGCATCAAGGCGCACAAGGAACTCAAGGATGAGGTTGCGGATCTGTCCGTGATGATCGCCTCCAAGATCGTGGAGCGCGATGTAAAGCCGGAGGATCACGAACGCTTTATCGAAGACTTTATTGACAAGGTGGGGTGAGCAAACATGGCGGATATGGTAAGCGAGCGCTACGCACTGAGCCTTTACGAGGTCGCGCAGGACGAGAAGCAGGAAAAGCTGTATCTCGATCAGCTGACCGAGGTGTGTGCGGCGTTTGACAGCGAACCGGATTTCCTCAAAATGCTCACAACGCCCTCTATCGCGCAGAGGACAAACGGAATGTCCTGAAAGCCGTGTTCGAGGGACGTATCGAGCCTTTTCTGCTCAATTTCCTGATGCTTGTAACGGATAAGGCCGCATCGGTCTCATCCACGAGATGTGTCAGGCATATAAGGAGCAGTATTATTTTGAAAACGGCATCGTAGAGGTGCTGGCAGGTCACGGGCGGTGCCGATGATGCGGCGCTTGACCGACAAGCTGCGCGGCAAGATGGAACAGGTTACGGGTAAAAAGGTAGAGCTGAAATGCTCGGTCGATCCGAGTATTATGGGCGGCATCGTTGTTAAGGTGAACAACGAGCAGTTCGATACCAGCCTGCGCACCCGTCTGGAAGAGCTTGCAGCACTGGGAATCGATCTTGAGGCAGCATGCTATCGTGTGGCTGTTTTTGATCTGGATCTGTATTCGGACGGCAGTAGCTTACTGCGGAGAAACGCCAGGAGAGTGCACTGATGTCTTTTGTCCTTTTTAATATCAGTGATGAGATCATCAGCAAAGAAAAAGCAGGAGTGGCATATCAGGCCGGAAATAACAAGGTCGGTGCTCTTTTCATGGGAAACCGTACCAGAGAGTTTGAACACAAGATCATGGAGATCTGCAGGACGATCCAGGATAAGCTGAAGGAACTGATGTCGCTGGATATTTCTATCGGTGTGGGAACTGGGCCAGAACCCAGCAGGAGCTTCGTGCATCCCATGAACTTGCAGAGAAAGCTATTGAATATCGTTATCTTCTTGGAGGAAGCCTTTCTTATTGATATGGAAGAACAGCCGGAGGAAAAAAAATCTTTCCATTAAAGTTTATGTAGAGAAGCTGGCAGCTGCTCTGAAAGTGGGTAAAAGGAAAACGCAGAGCATATTCTGGAACAGATCTCTTCTGAGATCAAGGAAGCGCGGGTGGATAAGAGTCGTGCCTGCGTGTATCTTCAGCAGATCATCCGTGCAGCAGATGAGACCTGTGAGGATATGGTTCCGGACAACAGGCTTTTTTCCAAAAGAGAAGCACTTTTGCAGCAGGTTACGGAGCAGAATTCTTTTGACAGTGCTGTTGAACTGGTCAGGAATCATATCGGAGAGATTTTCCAGACACTTTCCGATGCAAATAGCTCCAGCGGACAGCGTCAGGCCAGACTTGCCCTGGATTATATCCAGAAGAATTATATGGATCCGGATTTAAGCCTGAACAGTATCTGTTCCTATCTGAATATCAGTACAAGCTATTTCAGTACGATCTTTAAGGATCTTACGGGAGAGACTTTTACAGAGGTTCTGATCCGTACCCGTATGGAGAAGGCGAAGGAACTTCTGGAGAATACAACTATGAAGAATTATGAAATTGCCGAGAAAGTCGGATTTGCAGATCCCCATTATTTTGGGATCTCCTTCAAAAGAATGACCGGCTGCACACCAACAGAATATGCAAGGGAGAAACGTAAATGAGAGATATCCGGTTTGCGGCAAAGATCATAGGAAAATTTAAGAGTATCCAGAGTGCGATCTTTGCGGTAGTGACGGTGCTGCTTTTAAGCGCGGTGCTGGTCATAACAGGTGTTTCCATGAGATATACCCGCAATTCTATTTTTGAAAATTCTGCTGTCTACACCCAGAATATCGTGCAGCAGATGAATCAGAATATTGATTCCTATATTGATTATATGGAAAATATAGCCTATATGATCTCCAGTAACGAGGATGTACAGCAATATCTTTTTGGTGAAAATGTGGACAATGGAACAAGAGAGCGTCTGATCAATCAGTTCAAGACTATTCTGGATGGACGAAGTGATATCCGAAATCTTGGGATCATTGGAAGTAATGGACGGAAGCTGATCAACGACGGCAAACAGTCTGTGAATCCGGATCTGAAGCTTTCCACCCAGGAGTGGTATCTGGAAGCTTTACAGAAGCCGGAAGGCCCGCTTCTTACATCTTCTCATGTACAGCACATCATCAGCGGAGAGCGTCCGTGGGTGATCACTTTAAGCAGGGGAATCCGTAATTTTTCCAACAGCGGTGAGAAAGAGGGAGTCTTTTTTATTGATCTGAATTACAGTGCCATCAGTGAACTTTGTGATCAGAATACGATCGGGAAAAGGGGATACGCATTCATTCTGGATGAAAGCGGAAATATTGTATACCATCCACAACAGCAGCAGCTTTACAATGAATTGCAGACTGAGAATATCGACCTGATCGTGAAATCAAAAGAAGATACGGTGCGTAACCGAAAAGGGAAACAGAGGAAAGCTATATTCCATTTCCAGATCAAATAAAACCGGATGGACCGTTGTGGGCTGTATGAGCGTCAGCGAGCTTCTGCGCAAAAGCAATCAGGCACAGAGTATTTATGTGCTTATTTCCGCACTTCTGATGATCGTGGCACTGCTTTTTCCAGATTTCTGGCAAAGAGTCTTACATATCCTCTTCAGCGTCTCAGAGATTCCATGTCCAGAGTACAGGAAGGGCATTTTGACGGAGCAGATGTGGAGATCGATTCAGAGAATGAGATCGGAAGCCTGACGAAATCTTTCAATGTGATGACACATAGGATACAGGATCTTATGGAGCAGAACGTGAAGGAACAGGAAGCAAAGAGAAAAAGTGAGCTTAAGGCCCTTCAGTCCCAGATCAATCCTCATTTTCTCTACAATACCCTGGATTCGATCATCTGGATGGCAGAGGGCAGAAAGTACGAAGAGGTTGTTCTGATGACAGCATCCCTGGCGCGTCTTCTTCGTCAGAGCATCAGTAATGAAGATGAAGTGGTTCCTCTTGCAAGGGAAGTGGAGTATGCCAAGGGTTATCTTACGATCCAGAAGATGCGTTACAAGGACAAGCTGGAATTCGAGATCGATGTAGAACCTTCTATATTAAATATCCCTCTGATCAAGCTGGTTCTCCAGCCGATCATTGAAAATGCCATCTATCATGGACTGAAATATAAAGAGAGTAAGGGACTTTTGCAGGTAAAAGGCTTTATGAAGGACGGAAATGCAGTTCTTCAGGTGATCGACAACGGTGTAGGTATGGATGAGGAAACATTGTCACATATTTATGATAAGCATAAGGTGAATTATCATTCCAATGGTGTGGGTGTTTACAATGTACAGAAACGTCTGAAGCTTTATTATGGAGAAAATTACGGGATCACCTATGAAAGTGAAAAAGGTGTCGGAACCACTGCCACGATCACCATTCCGGGAATACAGGAGGAATCAATATGAAAAAACATAGAAAACTCCTGACTTTAGGAGTGGTCATCTGCCTTGTGGCGGGGCTTGTAGCCGGAATAGTCTATTATAAACAGGTAGAAGAAGAGAGAAAACTATCGCTGATCTATATTCCGAAGGTTGTGGACGGTACCAACGATTTCTGGACATCACTGATCCAGGGGGCGGAGATGGCTGCAAAGGAATATAATGCAGATATCCGCGTATGGGCACCTGAGGAAGAGAATGATGTGGATGGGCAGAACAAGCTGATCGAAAGGGCAACAGAAGAAAAACCGGACGCGATCCTGATCTCGCCGTCCAGCTTCACTGAATCCGACCAGCTTTTGAAGAAGGCAAAGGAACAGGGAATACATATCGCATTTATTGATTCCTACACACAGGAAGAGGTCCAGGATCTTACCGTTGCGACCGATAATCTGGAAGCGGGGCAGATCTTGGCAGGTTTGCGAAGGATCTTGTGGGAGCGGATGATCAGATTGCGATCGTTTCACATGTAAAGGGTGTATCTACGGCAGTTGAAAGAGAAAAAAGGTTTCCGGACAGGACTTGGCAGTCTGAAGGATAATATCGTAGATGTGGTATACTGTGATTCTCAGTATGACAAGTCCTATGAGCTTACAAAAGAGCTGATGAAAAAATATCCGGATCTCAAGATGATCGCGGGAATGAATGAATATTCCTCTGTAGGTGCTGCAAGAGCAGTAAAGGCAGCAAAAGCAGAGAACCGGATCAGGGTGGTGGGAGTAGACAGCTCACAGGAGGCCGTCCAGCTGATGGAACACGGAATCTTCCAGGGAATCGTTGTACAGAAGGCATTTAAAATGGGGTATGTGGGTGTTCGGGAAACTGTTAAGATGCTGCGTGGAGAAGACTATAAGAAGAATATTAATTCCGGGTGCCAGCTGGTGACTCCTGACAATATGTATACCAGTGAGATCGAAAAACTGCTTTTCCCGTTTAATACGTTAAAAACATATGGTGATCTTACATCGTAAATAGTCATAAATGCACAAAGAAAAGGGTTAAATATTTACCATACAGTAAATATTTAACCTTTTTTTGAAAGATATTCTATTACAATTATTGATTTTTGACGGTATTATAATAACCAAGAAAACACAAGATACGTGCAAAAACGTGAGGAGGGTAAAAATTGGAAAACTTAAAACAAAATCCAATCGTTAAGAAGCTCGGATTGAACAGAATACTTCTTGTCTGTGTTCTGATTCTTATGTTCCTGGTTTTTAAAGTAGTTCTTGGAAACAAGTTTCCGGCTGTTGATAGTATCAAGTCTACTTTGAACTATGTGTACTTCCTGGGCTTCTTGTCACTTGGCGTTACATTCGTAATCGCTACAGGAGGAATTGATTTCTCCATCGGACCTGTAATGTTCTGCTGTGCACTGGTATCCGGTTACTGCATGACATCTTACAAGGTTCCATGTGCAGTTGCCATGATCCTTTGCATTCTGATCGGTCTCTGCTTTGGTATTTTTAATGGCTGGATGGTTTCTTACATGTCAGTGCCACCATTCATTATTTCCATGGCATCCATGAACATTGCAAAAGGTATTGCTTCTGTATTCACAAAAACACAGTCCGTAAGCTGGCCGGCAGCTGGCGATGCAAACGGCTGGTTCCGTAATATCGTTTCCGTAAACGGTTTCCCTGTAGGAATCATTATCTTCCTGGGAATGGCAGTTATCTGCGGTATCGTTCTTTACAACACAAAACCGGGACGTTACATCCTCTGCCTTGGTTCCAACAAAGAGGCTGTCCGCCTTTCCGGTGTTAACACAAAGAAATGGGAAATGCTTGCTTATGTGATCTGCGGATTCCTGGTAGGTATTGGAGCACTCTTCTTTGTAGCTACATACACAACTGTTCAGCCTGGCTATGGCGATCAGTACAACAACGAGGCTATTGCAGGCTGCGTTATGGGTGGTACATCCATGGTTGGTGGACTTGCTTCCATCGGCGGTACTGTAATCGGCGTATTCATCATCTCTCTTCTTCAGCAGGGCATCATGGCATTTGGTCTTGGTAAAGGACAGCAGATGATCATCACAGGTATCATCGTTATCGTTGCAGTTTATATCGACGTTTCTGCAAGACGCAGAAAGAACTGATCTTAGAGGAGGATGCGACAATGGGTGAAGTTATTTTAACTATGAAGGACATTGATAAGTCCTTTCCTGGAGTTCATGCTCTGGATCACGTTAATTTCGAAGTAAAACGCGGCGAAGTACATGCACTTATGGGAGAAAACGGTGCCGGTAAATCAACACTGATGAAGGTTCTTACCGGTATTTATCAGAAGGATTCAGGTTCCATCGTTTACAAAGGACAGGAAACAGAATTCCACAATACACGTGAGGCACAGGATGCCGGCGTTGTAATCGTACATCAGGAGCTGAACATGGTAGGTGATCTTACCGTAGCTCAGAATATTTTTATCGGACGTGAACCAAAGAAAGGGTTCAGCATTGATGATAAGAAAATGATCGAAGATTCCAAAAAACTCTTTCAGGAACTGAACATTGAAATCAATCCAAAAGAAAAGATGAACAATCTTACCGTCGGAAAACAGCAGATGTGTGAGATCGCAAAGGCTATTTCCCACAAAGCAGAGGTTATTATCTTTGATGAGCCGTCAGCAGCACTGACAGAGAAAGAGATTGCAGACTTATTCGAGATTATCCGTGATCTTCGTAAGAAAGGTCTTGGAATCGTTTATATTTCCCACCGTATGGATGAGATCAAAACGATCACTGACAGAGTAACAGTCATGCGAGATGGTGGTTATGTAGGAACGCTGATCACAGCAGACAGTACAAAAGAAGACATCATCAACATGATGGTTGGACGTGTCATTTATGAAGATCCTAAGGAACACAGTATGGTTGCTCCGGATGCACCGGTTGTTCTTAAGGTAGAGAACCTGAATGCAGGTAAGATGGTTCAGAATGTAAGCTTTGAACTTCGCAAAGGTGAGATTCTTGGTTTCTCAGGACTGATGGGTGCAGGACGTACTGAGACAGCCAGAGCACTGTTCGGAGCAGATCCGAAGCAGAGCGGTAAGATCTCCGTTATGGGTAAAGACGGTCAGCTTCATGAGGTGACCATCAACAGCCCACAGGATGCTGTTAAATACGGTATCGGTTATCTGTCAGAGGACAGAAGAAGATACGGCTGTGTTGTACAGAAATCTGTAACAGAGAATACAACACTGGCAACAATGGAAGAGTTTACCAATGGTATCTTTATCAACAAAGCAAAAGAGAAAAAAGTTGCTGAGAAATATGTAAACGAACTTGCAACTAAGACACCTACTACAGACCAGCTGGTAGTTAACCTTTCCGGTGGTAACCAGCAGAAGGTAGTTATCGCAAAATGGCTGACACGAGACAGTGACATCCTTATTTTCGATGAGCCTACCAGAGGTATCGATGTTGGTGCTAAGAACGAAATCTACAAATTAATGAACAGACTGGCAGCAGAAGGAAAATCCATTATCATGATTTCTTCTGAGATGACGGAAGTTCTCCGAATGAGTGACCGTATCATCATCATGTGTGAGGGTAAAGTTACCGGATGTATTGATATCTCCGAGGCAACCCAGGAAAACATCATGGACAAGGCCACACGGAATATCGATTAAGGAGGAAAGTCATGACTAAGAAGAAAAAAAAGTATTTTAAGTGATCAGAGATTTATTGTTTTGCTCGTTATCATTGTCCTGTGTGCAATATTCTCAGGCTTGAGTAAAGAATTCAGACAGTACACCACGATCCTGAGTATGCTGGATTTCTCATATTACGATCTTCTTATGGCGATCGGAGTTACATTCCCGCTTATCACTGGTGGTGTTGACCTGTCAATCGGAACTGGTATGGTAGCATACGCACTGATCGCCGGAACATTGATCAGAAACAACAATTGCCCGGTAGCTCTGGCAATGCTGATCTGTGTTGTTCTTGGTATCGCAGTCGGTGCACTGAACGGTGTACTGATCGGTGTTATGAACCTGCCGCCATTTTTGGCAACACTTTGTACCTGTATGATCACCCGTGGTGCCGGATCTCTCTGCAGTGCGACACCTTGGCCGGGACTTACACAGGATGGTGGATGGTTCCACACAATCTTTAAAGTAACTGTTGGTACAGGAAGAAGTGCTTCCCGTTATCCGCTTGGATTCCTGTGGATGGTCATTCTGGTTCTTCTTATGGAGTACATCCTGAACCACACCAAATTCGGTCGTTATACAATTGCAATCGGTTCCAACAAAGAGGCAGCAGCCCTTTCCGGAATCAATACAAAGTTCTATCACGTAATGGTATACGTTGTCTGCGGTCTGTTTACAGGTCTTGCAGCGATCGCATACGCAGCAGTAACACCTACTGTACAGCCTGGTACTGGTGCCGGACTTGAGATGGATGCTATCGGTGGTGTATTCGTTGGTGGTGTAGCAGCTACCGGTGGATATGGTTCCGTGATCGGTACATTCGTTGGTATCTTCGTCATCATGCTTCTGAAAACAGGTCTTCCATATATCGGCCTGCAGGCAAACTGGCAGCAGATCATCACCGGTATCGTTCTGATCGTAGCCGTTCTGATCGATATCCTGAAAGAGAAAAAAGCAGCACACTGATAAGCAGTGAGATATAATGTGAAAAAGGGTGCTGTTCACAGAGAAATGTGACAGTACCCATTATCAAAGATGTGAAACGCCAAGGGGTAGCAATGGCGTATGAACATAAAAAAACTATATAATATATTTAAGGAGGAAAATATTATATGAAAGCAAAAAAAGGTTATGGCATTAATGCTCTGTGCAGCAATGGTAACAAGCATGAGCGCAACTGCAGCTTTTGCAGCTGAGGAGAAAGAAGATGCAGCAACAGAGAAATCTGCAGATTCCACAGCAGCTGAGGATCCTACTGCACAGTTCGACGGACTGAAAGCAAACGAAGCTTATGTGTTCCCGATGATGGTTAAATCTTTCCAGTCCACATACTGGGATGCAGCTCAGGAAGGTATGAAGAAAGCATCTAAGGAGCTGGGCGTTGATTATAAACCACAGGGACCGAACAGTGAGTCCGATATCGCTGACCAGGTTAACATGATCAACACAGCTATCGCTTCCAATCCTGTTGGATTAGGACTTGCAGCTTGTGATACATCTTCCGTTACAGATGCACTTAAGACATGTGCAGAAAAAGGAATCCCGGTTGTAACATTCGATACAGGTATCGCTGATGCTCCAGAGGGATCTGTAGTATGCGAGGTTTGTACAGACAACGCACAGGCTGGTGCAGTAGCAGCTGAGAATATGTACAACAGCATTAAAGACGTTGTTAAAGATGCTGACGGACAGGTTGTAATCGGTGAGGTTAACCAGGATGCAACAGCTCAGAATATCCAGCAGCGTGGTACAGGATTCATCAACAAGATGATCGAGCTTCTTCAGGCTGATGGAAAGACAGTTGCAGTAAGCGGCAACGAGTTCTATGTAAACGCAGCAGAGGGTGCTGACGCAGACGCTAAAGACGCTGACGTTGTTATCCAGGTAGCTGTTCCGGCACAGACAACTGTAGAGCTCTGCTCCACAGAGGCACAGGCAATCCTTTCCCAGGAGAACTGTATTGCAATCTTCGGTTCCAACCAGGTTTCCGCAGAGGGTGTTCTTGCAGCAAATGCTAACCTTAACGTTCTTGGTTCTGACCCGGCAAACGGTGATGTAGTTGGTGTTGGTTTCGATGCTGGTTCTATCATCAAAGCAGCTGTTAAAGATGGCACACTCGTTGGTGCTGTTACACAGTCTCCTCTGATGATGGGATACTATGCAATCTACGCTCTGACAGCAGCAGCAAACGGCCAGAAGCTTGAGGATGTTCCTACAGAGGGTTACTGGTATGATGCAACAAATATGGAAGACGAGAATATCGCACCTAACCTTTATGACTAATCATATAATTGATAAGATCGTGAAGTTATAATGAACGCGGATTGCGTTCACGGACGTATGAAATAAGAGATCCGCTGGCTGATTCAGTCAGCGGATTTTTTTAAACAAATAATGTAGTAGTTCATAAATAATCGCTGTATTATTGGCAAATAAAGACACTTTTTTTGACAAAAGAGGTTCTTATCACCGGAAGGATCCTGATGTATGATAAATACAACATCAGATATGAAAGTGATCAGAAGCTTACATATTGAGGAGGATTTAAAAATGGCAACATATTATTTAGCAGTAGATATCGGAGCATCCAGTGGACGTCACATTCTGGGACATATGGAAAACGGAAAAATGATCCTGGAAGAAATCTATCGTTTTGAGAACGGCATGGTTAAGAAGGATGGAGAGCTCTGCTGGGAGTTTTGACCGCCTTTTTCAACGAGATCGTAAATGGTCTTAAGAAATGTAAAGAGATCGGCAAGATCCGGTAAGCATGGGTGTTGATACCTGGGGTGTTGACTTTGTGCTTCTAGACAAGGATGACAAGGTTCTTGGCAACACGGTAGGCTACCGTGATCATCGTACAGAGGGAATGGACGAGGAAGTTTATAAGACAATTTCCCTGAAGGATCTGTATGCAAGAACCGGTATCCAGAAAGCAATCTACAATACAGTATATCAGCTGATGGCAGTGAAGAAGAAACATCCTGAGTATCTGGAGCAGGCTGAGACACTTCTTCATGTACCGGACTACTTCCATTTTCTTCTTACAGGCGAAAAAACTTGCGAGTACACAGAGGCAACCACAGGACAGCTTGTATGCCCGACAACCAAGGACTGGGATTATGAGCTGATCGATATGCTGGGATATCCAAGAAAGATATTCCAGAAGCTGATCATGCCTAGCACAAGCATCGGACATTTAACAGACGCAGTGAAGGAAGCAGTTGGCTTGATCTTGAGGTTGTAGCACCGGCTACACATGATACAGGGTCTGCAGTTCTGGCTGTGCCTGCAAATGATGACGATTTCATTTATATCAGTTCCGGAACATGGTCTCTGATGGGAATCGAGAGAAAAGAAGCAGACTGCTCTGAGAAGAGCTGTGAGATGAACTTCACAAACGAGTGGATATGCAGGACGTTTCCGTTATCTGAAGAACATCATGGGTCTCTGGATGATCCAGTCTGTACGTCATGAGTTTGATGATGCGTACAGCTTTGCACAGATCTGCGAGATGGCTGAGGAGGCAAAAGACTTCCCGTCAAGAGTAAACGCAAACGATGAGTGCTTCCTTTCTCCTGAGAACATGACAAAAGAGGTTCAGGACTACTGCCGCAGAACAGGACAGCAGGTTCCGGAAACTCTTGGCGAGATTGCAACCGTTATCTATACAAGCCTTGCAGATTGCTACGCTAAGATCGCAAAAGAAATCGAGGAGATGACAGGAAGAACCTACAGCCGTATCCATATCGTAGGCGGTGGTTCCAATGCAGGATACTTAAATGAGCTGACTGCAAAAGCTACAAAGAAAGAAATCCATGCAGGCCCTGGTGAGGCTACTGCAATCGGTAATATCACAGCACAGATGCTGAAGGCCGAGGAGTTTAAAACGATCGAGGAGGCTCGTACAACCATCCATGAGTCCTTCGGTATTAAAGTATACAAAGCATAAATAATTGGAGGTCTTATTATGTTAGTTAACACAAAGGCAAAAGTTGGTGTATTTTCAATTGCTTTAGGCGCATATCTTCCGCAGTTTCCGTCACTGGTGCCGGAGTTTGAGGCACAGTACGACGCATTCAAGAAAACGATCCCGGATACAGTAGAGATCGTTGACGGCGGGATGGTGACAACAAAAGAGCAGGCAATGGTGGCAGGAGATAAGTTCCGTGCAGCAGATGTTGACCTTGTATTTCTTCAGATGCTGACATACGCAACATCCTACAACATGCTTCCGGCGATCCGTGATCTGGATGTTCCGGTTGTTCTTGTAAACGTTCAGAAGATCAAAGCGCTGGATTATGAGCACACTGACATTGCCTCCTGGCTGGGTGAAGGCTATGCATGTGGTGCTGTAGGCGAGGCAGTTGCTGACCTTGAGAGAGCAGGCAAGAGACATGCGGTTATCACAGGCGTTGTAGAAGGCGGAGATCCTGCAGTTCAGGCTGAGATCGAAGACTGGTGCAAGGCTGCTCAGGTAAGAAGAAGATTCCGTGAGACTAACATTGCGCAGATCGGAAGACCATATCCGGGTATGATGGATCTGTATATTGATGAGACAAACCTCTATAACAGAATGTTCCTCTACACAAAACAGTTCGACTGGGAGAAGATGTGGCGATCGCTGATGATATTACAGATGAGGAGGCAATCCGGGCAAAAGCACAGGATATCCTTGATACATTCGATATTGAGGGCGGCGGCACCATTGAGAAAGTATGGGATATGGCCAAATACGTTGTTGCTTTTGAGAAATGGGTAAAAGACGAGCATCTTGGAATGATCGCTTCTCATTACGACGGATTTGCACAGGGTAAAGCAGGTGTCCTTGACAGTATGCTGATCCCGGCATTCTCCATGCTGATCAAACAGGGTACTGCATGTGCGGTAGAGGGTGACATGAAGGTTGCCATGGCAATGAGTATCTTAAAGACAATTTCCGGTACAGGTCAGCTTTCTGAGATGTACTCCATCGACTTCAATGATGACATCTGCATCATCGGACATTCCGGAAGCGGTGACGCGGACATCTCTGACAAGAAGCCAACCATGAAGATCGTAAAAGTATTCCATGGCAAAACAGGCGGCGGATATCTGACACAGTTCTATCCGTACACAGGTCCGGTGACCTACCTTGCGATCACTCAGGATAAAGACGGAAACTTCAAATTCGTTGTAGCTGAGGGCGTAAACGAGGAGGGACCGATCCTTTCCTTCGGTGATACAAACATGAGAACACGCTTCACATGCGGAGCAAGAGAGTTCGTTAACCGCTGGAGCGAGGCTGGCCCGACACATCATATGGCAGCTGCTACAGGAAGACACATCGATACGATCCTGAAGGTTGCAAAAATCTTTAACGTACCGGTAGATATCGTGACAAGATAAATTCTTTCTTATGTATTCAACCTAAAACATATTCAAAAAAGGAGACTGCGCGGAGCGGTCTCCTTTTTCCGTGGGAAAATAAGATAAAAAGATCTGCCGGAAATGCAGCAGGCAGATTCGGCAGATTTTGGTTTTGCAGTTATTTTTTATGCATAAGTGTGTGCTCCCTGGAAAGCTCATCGTGCAGCTGGATGGAAGACCAGTGTTGAGTTACCGGTGTGAGCATGGCCTTCAGTGCAACGGGCGGGATCTGGTTTTCACGGAAAAAAGCAAGAAAATCATCCATCTGTGCACTGGAAAAATCCTTCAGCACGATCATCTCATCACTGAAATTGCTTCCCAGATTAAACTGTGAGGAGGGATGAAATCCAGGAATCTCAAAAAGATATCCCAGCGGATGAAGAAATTCCGGCGCAGTGACGATCCGTGTCTTAACCTTCTGACGGTTCAGATAGCGGCGGATCTGGCGAAGCCGTTCCGGGTCGTTAAAATTATATAAAAGAGCTTCTGGCTGTGTATTCATATAGTGTCATACCTCATTTCTGAATAAAGATTTTTTGGAACGTAAGTTACTTTTCACGATGTGCAGGGAACCGGATCTCAACATCCGTCCCCTCTCCAGGCTTGCTGGAATAAGTGAGTCCGTAATTATTTCCATAGAGAATTTGGAGTCTCCGGTGGGTATTATAAACTGCGATATTGGTGCCGCCGGACTGGCTTTTTCCCTTTCCGGAAAGGATAGTTGACAGGATTTCCGGTGAAATCCCAACACCGTCATCGGAAATTAGAAGAACAATATCCTCATTTTCCATCCATCCGGTAATAACAATAGTTCCGGATTTTGATTCTTTTTCCAGGATCCCGTGAAGAATGGAATTTTCCACAACAGGCTGAAGCGTCAGCTTCGGGATCTGGTATTCTGAAAGCTCATCCGGGATATCCGTGATCAGCTCAATGCTGTCGTGGTAGCGCATATTCTGAAGCTGCACGTAGATGGTTACATGTTCCAGCTCCCTTGCAATGGTAGAGATTCCTTTTTTGCGGCTCAGAGTCAGTTTATAAAAACGGGAAAGACTTTGCACTGCGTGACTGATCTCATCGGTCTGTCCCTGCAGTGCCATCCAGTTGATCATATCCATGGTATTATAAAGAAAATGCGGATTGATCTGTGCCTGGAGGGAATTGAATTCTGCGATCCGGAGATCTTCTGCAGCCTTAGCCTGCTTCTCCATCAGTTCCTCCATTTTTCGAGTCATATAGTTGTAGGTATCGATAAGATTACCGATCTCATCATGTGCCTGTGGACTTTCCATAGGAGTAGGCGGGCCGTGGCGGACGGTCTGCATCTGCCGGATCACAGAAGAAAGTCTTCCGGTAATGGAATGAGCCAGTACATTGGCAAAAATCAGAGCCAGAACCAGAAAAACTGCATAGATCAGTACGATCTGGACCATCAGTCGGTTGCTCGCATGGATCAGCGGCGGGGAAGGAAGGACCGTCACCATAAACCAGTCCGTATTGGAAATACTGTAAAAACCGGCATAAACCTTTGTGTCCAGAATGTTCCGCTCAATGAAGTTATTGGAAGACATAAAGGAAGCCTTGATGGTGTCGTAATCCAGTTGGTAGATTCCGGATAATGACAGATCTGAGGTAGCAACAATGGCATCACGTTCGTTTACAATATATGAAACACTTCCTTCCAGAGATAGATTGTCGGAAAGAATGGAAGTAAGCTTGTCATCGGAATAATACACTGCCAGATAAGCCTTATAAGCAGTGGAGTGATAATAAAGGCTTAAAGGGCAGATATATGCCATATCACCATAATTCTTTTTTTTCCCTGGGACCAAGATAGAAGGAAGGACAGAACATTTCCTGGGTGTTCCGGTTTCCCTGAAAGATACCGTACCAATAGGTACCTTTCGCCTGACTTAAGGGAGCAAGGATATTCTCAGTGTTGGGATAAGTATCCAGTGCCTTCAGATCATCAGGAAAATCCACATAGATCCGTACATCGGTAACAATGGAATCTGTGGTCAGACGCTGAACGGCATTTTTAAAATCAGTGGCATGGTTAGATGCTGCAAGCTGTTCTGCTGAATCGCTGACCGGCATATAAAAAAAGTTCCTGAAAAAAATTCTGTCCTGTAATATTACGGGTAGTAGCGAGAATCGTATCCATAGTCCGTTCGATCAGAGGTGCAGTTTTTGCGGAGGCATCCTGTTCCTGCCGGATGGTATTGGAAACCACCATGCTATAAAGTCGCCCATAAAAAGAAAGGCGATAAGACATGCAGGAACTACCACAATGCTGATCAGTGCAATGGTGAATTTTGTCTGCAGGTTTAAATTCAGGTAGCCGTTTTTGAAACGCGCCAGAGGGCCTTCATGACATTTTCTCCCGGTATTCAGACGGGGAAAAGCCGGAGTATTTTTTGAAGCTTTTTCCGAAGTAATTACCATCCGTATAGCCTACCTTGGAAGAAATCTCGGAAATCTTGTATCTGGGATCGGAAAGCAGCTGCTTGGCCTTTTCCATTCGGTATTCTGTCAGATATTGATTGAGAGTCTGTCCGGTCTCACTTTTGAAAAAAGTGCATACATAAGATGCGGAAAGGTATACATGGCCGCTGATATCTTTTACGGAAAGTGTATCGTTCATATAGTTCCGGCTGATATAATCCTTGATCATAAAGATCGTGGAATTTTCCGGCTGGGAATTTTTCGCATCTTCAAAATACTGGGCGGTTTTTTCTTTCAGAGCTTTGTGAAGCTCTTCGTAGGTGAAGGCGTTGTTTAACGTATCTACGATCAGATCCTTGCTTTTCATGAAGTTCGGTTTCAAGTCTGATTTTTTTTACGGGAAGCCGAAAGTGTATTAAACAGCTGGTAATAAAGATCACGGATCTGGTTGGGCATAAATGTGTGATTGCAGCTGTAATACCGGAAAAGCTCATCAAGAAACTGAGAACAGTGTTCTTCTTCTCCGGCCAGGAGATATTTGGAAAAAGTATTTTCCGGTGACTGCAGGAAATCCGGAACCGGTCCCTTCGGGGAAAGCCGGCGGATGGCATTTTCCGTCAGAAATGTTTTTTCCGGAAAGAAAAAACAGTTCTGCAGAAGGATCACGGCAGAAGCGTAGGACTGATAAACCCTGAAAATATCCGTTACGGTATTTCCGGCTGCGATCAGATGCTTTCCGCAGGTGTCATATTGCCTGGAAATATAGCTTCCCACTGCGGAAAGGGTAGTCGGGGAAAGTGCATTTCTTCCATATATGTGGTGAACCAGATACTGAACCCTTTTTTCCGCAAAAAGACATTTCAGATGGTAATGCTCCAGAAAATGGGAAATGTCGTTCTGGAGATCTTCTAGGAAAATGCCGGAGGCCTCCACAGATCCATTGAGCTTCACGATCACAGAGATAAAATTCATGCCGTTCTCAAGAAGTTCCGACTGTCCCAGCTCCAGACAGAGATCTGCAATTTTGTTGTTATCGGAAGGTGGAAGAGTCAGCTGTTGTGCCAGCCGGGTGGCGATTTCCTGGGAATGGATCGCTTCGCCACGATGGGAGCGGAGCTTTTGTTTGTAAAGAGTCTGCGCTTCCAGAACTGCAGCCTGTACTTCCTCGGGATGCAGAGGCTTTTCGATGTAATTGATGGCTTTTAGTTTGATGGCAGCTTTCAGATACTCTTTGTCAGAATATCCGCTCATAAAGATAGGGATACTGTCCGGCAGGAATTTTTCCAGACGTTCCAGCATGGCAATGCCGGTCATCCGTGGCATCCGTACATCGCAGAGAATGATCTCCGGTTTATACAGTTTGGCCATTTCCAGTCCGTTCACACCATCGTCTGCCTGAAGGATCTCGGTGATCCCCAGAGAATCCCAGTCGATAGATGAGATCAGCCGGTACGCGTAAGTTCTTCGTCATCAACGATCAGTAATTTCATATACAGTTCTCCAATCGAGCATAGCTTCATAGCTTTGTAAATCGGACGTTTACAGTTCTGTTTATATTCCCAGAAAACTGTAACGTCAGCGTTATCATTATAGCATAAAGTATATAGAAATACGAGAATGGGATAATGGTTTATGAGTAATATTTTACAGGGAAAAGAAGAATATTTTACCCTTATCCAAAAATATTCCCATTATCAGCCTGTGGACCGGATGATAGAATATAATCAGATCAAAGGAAAGGGAGGAGAAAGAGCCGTGTCAGAATATGTTCTTGAATTAAAAGGTATTACGAAGATATTCCCCGGTGTCAAAGCTCTGAATAATGTACAGTTCCAGCTCAAGCCTGGTGAGGTTCACGCACTGATGGGTGAGAATGGTGCTGGTAAATCTACGTTTATCAAGGTTATTACCGGAGTACATAAAGCAGAAGAAGGTGAGATGTTCTTAAACGGACAGAAGGTTGACTTCAAAGGTCCGAAGGATGCTCAGGAAGCAGGTATCGCAGCCGTATATCAGCATCCGACATCATACCCGCACCTTACAGTAGCTGAAAATATTTTTATGGGTCATGAGATCATCAAACATCATATGATCCAGTGGAAAGAAATGAACCAGGAGGCAAACAAGTATCTGAAAGAGCTGGATGCAGATTTCGATGCAACCGCTGAGATGGGAACTCTTTCTGTTGCGCAGCAGCAGATGGTTGAGATCGCCAAAGCGCTTTCCACAAATGCAAAGATCATCATTCTGGATGAGCCTACAGCAGCACTTACCAGAAACGAGTCGGAGAAGCTTTACACACTGGTTGATAAGCTGAAAGAGAATGGCGTTTCCATTATCTTTATTTCCCACCGTTTCGAGGATATGTACCGTCTGGCTTCCAGAGTTACCGTATTCCGTGATTCTCAGTATATCGGAACCTATGATGTAAACGGGATCACAAACGCAGATCTGATCAAGCAATGGTTGGACGTGAGATCAATGATCTGTTCCCGAAGCCGGAGGTTAAGCTGGGAGATGAGATGCTTCGTATCGAACATCTTTCCAGAACAGGATTTTTCAAGGATGTTTCCTTCAATGTACGTGCAGGCGAGATCGTAGGTCTTACCGGTCTGGTCGGTGCAGGACGTACAGAGGTTATGGAAGCTGTCAGCGGAATCACCCATCCGGACGAAGGAAAGGTTTTCCTTGAGGGAAAAGAGGTTTATATCAAGACTCCTTCCGAAGCAATGGAAAAAGGTATCATCCTTCTTCCTGAGGACAGACAGAAGCAGGGCCTTGTCATGAGCTGGGGCCTTGGAAGAAACGTAACCCTTCCGATCATCAGCAAATATGCAAAATCCGGATTCAATGATGAGAAAGCAGAAAGAGAGCTTTCCAAGAAGCTTCTTGAAGAAGTAGATACCAAGGCTGTTGATATTTTCCAGCCTGCAAGCTCACTGTCCGGTGGTAACCAGCAGAAGGTTGTTGTTGCCAAGGCACTTGCTCAGGAAATGAAGGTCGTTATCATGGATGAGCCGACAAAGGGTGTCGATGTTGGTGCAAAAGCCGAGATCTATGCGATCATGGGAGATCTTGCGAAGAAGGGCTATGCCATCATCCTGATCTCTTCCGAGATGCCTGAGATCCTTGGAATGTCTGACCGTATCATCGTTATGTGCAACGGCCGTAAGACAGGTGAACTGAACAGGGGAGAGGCAACACAGGAAGGAATCCTTGAGCTGTCCATGGAAAAGAGCACTGGAAAGGGGACTAAATAATGGAAAAGAAATCTGTTATCAAGAAGATTACAGGCTCCCGAGAGGCTCTGCTGGCAATTATCGTGGTCGTGCTGTTTGCCGTTGTCACAGTGATCAGCCCGTCATTCCTTACGCCGAAGTCACTCATGGAGATGCTGAAAAATAATGCAGTAACAATGGTAATGTCACTTGGTATGCTGTGTGTCATGCTGGTAGGCGGAATCGATATTTCCATCATGTCAACTCTGGCACTTTCCGGTATGTCCATCGGTATGCTCCTGAAATACGGACATATCACAAGTACATTACTTGCTTTCATCATTGCAATGGCAATCGGTATTGCCTGCGGACTGGTTGTAGGTCTTGTAATTTCAAGAGCAAACGTTCCGCCGATCATTGCAACCATGGGCTTTATGTACATCTACAGAGCAATGGGATATCTTGTTTCTCACGGTGGTGAGTGGGCAAGTGCCGCAGCTCTCGGTGATTTTAAGAATTTTGCCACCACAAATTTCCTTGGAATCAACAAGGTAATCTGGGTGATCATCGTATGCTACGTAGTATTCTTCTTCTTTATGAAATGGACAAGAACCGGTCGTAGGATCTACGCAGTAGGAAGTAACGCAAGTGCAGCACAGGTTTCCGGTATCAATGCAAAGAATATCAACCTTCTTGTATATGTGATCATGGGATTCCTCGCAGGTCTTGGCGGAGCACTTCAGGTATCTGTTTATGCTTCTGCAATGCCTGATATGCAGTACGGTGGTGAGATGGATGTTATCGCAGCCTGCGTTATCGGTGGTGTAAGCATGAGCGGTGGACGTGGAACCGTAGTAGGTGCATTCCTCGGTTCCATTATCCTTGCAACGATCGCAAAAGCTCTTCCGCTTGTAGGTATCAGTTCACTGTGGCAGAACATGATCAAGGGTGTTATCATCCTGGTAGTAGTTGTGATCAACGTTGTTCTGCAGAGAATCGCAGATAAAAACGCATTAAAGGGAAGGGAGATGTAAATCATGGCTGGAAATCTGGAAGAAGTATTAACAATGTGCCGAAAAATCCGATGAAACACATCATATTCAGTTGGGAAGGCATCCTGGTCATTCTCTTTATCCTGGTAAATATTTTCTGCGCATCATTTTCTGAGTTTTATAATATGAAGAGTGTTCTTCGTCAGATGCCGGTTTACCTTGCAGAGGTATTCATGATGTTTCCGATGGCGTACATCCTGGTATTAGGCGAGATCGATATTTCCGTAGGTGCGATCGTGTGTCTCTCCGCTACATTAAGCTGTATGGTCTGCAACACAAACGCTCCGTTCATTGTAGTAGTACTTACAGCACTGGTTGTTGGTGCCCTCTGTGGTGCGGTTAACGGATTTATCCTTACCCGTTTCAAGGAGCTCCCGCCAATGATCGTAACACTGGCAACACAGATTATCTTCCGTGGTATCGCTGAGGTAACACTTGGAGCCGGAGGAAGTATCGCAATTACAAACACAGATGGTTTCCGTGCCATCGGTGGAAAAGTAGGAGATGTTCCATATATTCTTTTCCTGGTACTGATCCTTGGAGTGCTTTTTGCAATCTTCCTTGGAAAGAGCACATTCGGACGTCGTACATATGCGATCGGAACAAACCGTGTGGCAGCTTATTACGCAGGTGTTCACGTAGAGAAGATCCGTTTCATCATCTACACAGTTATGGGACTTATGTCCGGACTTTGCGCAGTATTCCTGGTATCCTCTTCCTACGGTGCAAATACAACAACCGGTAACGGATTTGAGATGGATGCCATTGCAATGGCAGTATTCGGAGGTATCTCCTCCACAGGTGGTAAAGGTAACCTGGCCGGCGGTATCATTTCTGCATTCATCATCGTATGCTTACGAGTTGGCCTTGGACAGAAGAACGTAAATGCTCAGGTGATCCTTCTCATCATCGGTGTACTTCTGGTAGCAGCAGTAGCTCTTCCGAATATCATCGGCGATGTGAAAAAAGCAGTCGCAATGAAGAAAAACTAAATATCACTTTTGAAACCCATATGATTGTTAGCTGCCTCCATTGGTGTAGCGGAGGCAGCAGCATATAAAAAATTATATTCTTATAGGGAGGAACAAAAATGAAAAAAAAAGGTAATTAGCGCAATCCTTTGTGGAGCAATGGTTCTTGGTACAGTTTGCCCGGTTCTTGCAGCAGATGACAAATCCGAAGATACTAAGACAGAAGCAGCAGCTGGCGATTCCGCAAAAGGCAAAAAGATCGCTCTGGTTGGTAAAGCAGCCGGTAACGCATTCTTCGAGATCGCAGCGAAATCTTTCCAGGAGACAGTAGAGGCTGAAGGCGGCGAGGTTCAGGTCGTTTATCCTGAGACAGCTACAGCTGATGCACAGATCAAGGTTCTTGACAACCTGATTTCCCAGGACTTCGATGCAATCTGTATCTCCGCTAACGATGTTAACGCTCTTCAGGCTAAGCTTGAGGAAGCTATGGATGAGGGAATCAAGGTATCTTCCTTCGACTCCGCACCGAACAAAGACAGCCGTGAGATTTTCGTAAACCAGGCTGGTACAAAAGAAGTTGCTCAGGCACTTATGGATGCAGTTCTTGATATTTCCGGTGGTGAAGGACAGTTCGCTATCCTTTCCGCTACATCTCAGTCCGCTAACCAGAACGCATGGATCGACGCAATGAAGACCATCATGGAAGGCGATGACAAATACAGCAAGCTTGAGCTTGTAGACGTTGTATACGGTGATGATGAGCCGCAGAAATCCACAGACCAGACAGCAGCTCTTCTTCAGAACTACAAGGATCTGAAGGTTATCTGCGCACCTACAACAGTTGGTATCGCAGCAGCAGCTAAATATCTTCAGGATAACGGATCTTCCTGCAAGCTGACAGGACTTGGACTTCCATCTGAGATGCAGGAGTACACCGGTGATGATGATTCTCATTCCTGCCCATACTTCTATCTGTGGGATATGCAGGGCCTTGGAAAACTCAGCGCTTACACAACAATCGCTCTGATCAACGAAGACATCACAGGTGCTAAAGATGACAAATTCACAGCTGGTGACCTTGGTGACTACACAGTAACAGAGGCAGATGACGGCGGTACAGAGGTTGTTCTTGGTGCACCTCTGAAATTCGATACAAGCAACATCGAGGAGATGGCTAAGCTGTACTAATCAATCCTCATATTGACTGTAATATTCATATGATAAATCCTTTCAGAGCAGGCGGGGTCTTTGGACTCCGCCTGTTTCTGTGTGCAGAGACGTTGGAGGTTCTTTTGCGCAGATCTTTTATATGAGGATTTTAGTTGTGTGGATGTGACAGCAGTGCTAAAATGAGGATAAAGAGGAACAAAGAAAGAAGAAACGGATAAAGGAGAGGAAGGCATGCAGCAGGCGCTACTGGATCAGCTGAGAAAGATCACAGAAGAAGAACGAAAGATCCTGGATGGAGAGGCAGAGGTGGACAGAGACCTTTATACCTCCGGCAGGGACTTTACCGTGGACAGCGGAAAAATGCTGGAGGAAGGCCGGCTGATCGCGGTCCGTACCCATACCCGTTTTGTGCATTTTCCGGCACACCGGCATAATTTCGTGGAAGTGCTCTATGTCTGCGAAGGCTCTCTGACTAACATCATTGATGGCAAAAAAGTCATCGTTAATAAGGGTGAGCTGCTTTTTCTCAACCAGTTTACGAAACATGAGATCCTGAAGGCTGGACAGAACGATATTGCCATTAACTTTATGGTGCTGCCGGAGTTTTTTGATGTGGCTTATTCCATGACCGGCAATGATAATATGCTGGCAGATTTTCTTGTGAATGTGCTCAGACAGGATGAGGAACGGGGAGAATATCTGCATTTTAAGGTGGCAGAGGTGCTACAGATCCAGAATCTTCTGGAAAACATCATCTATTCCCTGGTAAATGGAGAAGAGAACCGGGAACGGATTAATCAGACCACAATGGGCCTGATCTTTATGTATCTGGTGGAATCCGTACAGTACGTGGAGATGCGTCTTCCCAACCAGTACGAAAACATGATCTCCATGACCACACTGGACTACATTGAGCAGAAATACCGGACAGCTACCCTGACAGAGCTGTGCAGCCGTCTTCATCTGCCCATGCATGTATTAAGCAAGATGATCAAAAAAAACGACAGGATTTAACTTTAAGGAACTTCTTCAGCGAAAACGTCTGAACAAGGCGGTGGAACTGATGTGTGACACAGATCTTCCCATCAGTGATATCATTGCCGCGGTGGGATATGAGAATAACAGTTATTTTCACCGGGTATTTAAAGAACATTATCATATGACACCCAGAGCATTCCGGGTAAAGAACAGCGAAAAAGAGCAGGTGAGGCTTTAACCCCACCTGCTTTTTAAATGTCGTGGAACTGTCCGATCTTATCCTTGATCCGCTGCATCTCATTATCCATGTCGATGACAGCTCTGGCGCAGTTGAGAAGTTCATCACTGACTTCTTCATATCCATCCATTTCTTCGATATTCTGCTTATAACGAAGCTGATGCTCCAGTGTGGCCCAGAAATCCATGCCGTTGGTACGGATCTGGATCTCGGCTCTCATCGGTGTTTTTCCTTTGGAGAAAAATACGGGGATTTCTACGATCATGTGATAGCTGCGGTAGCCGTTGGGCTTTGGATTTTTGATGTAATCTTTTACCTGGATAACAGTGATATCGTCCTGCTTGGAGATCAGATCCGCAATGGTGTAGATATCATCGATAAAAGCGCACACAACCCGGATGCCGGCTACATCATTCAGCTGATTCTGGATATTCTCGGCTGTAATTCATAGCCAAGCTTCTTAAGCTTCTTGTAAATGCTTTCCGGTTTTTTGATCCTGGTTTTGATAAAAGAAATGGGATTACGTTTATATTCCACGGAAAATTCATCGTTGAGGACTTCCAGCTTGGTACGGACCTCCCGGACAGTACAGCGGTACATCATCATCAGGTCGTTAAATTTTGCGGAATTTTTGATAAAAACCCGGGGATCCGGTGTATCCAGCCAGTTATTGGTATTTTCTTTTGCCATGGTATTTTTTGAGAGAAACTCCTTTCGTATGTGAAATCTGCTGAAAACAGTAAAGACAGATTCTGATCTGTTCCTGTTATTTTTCGGCAATGTGATAAGATAATTATAGAATAAAATGACATTTTTTTCAACTTTTGTATTGACAGATTAAAAATCCTGTGCTATTTTATATGAAAAGTTTAATCAAGTAAACCACTAAACCGTTGAAGCGGAGATAAAAGTTTTCATGCGCGCACAGAGAATCCGGGAGGGTGAGAGCCGGGTCGAGAAGCAGTTTACTAAATGGACCGCTGAGGGCACAGGGAAAGGTATCCCGGATACCGAGTATTCTGTGACGTGAAGGCATACGTCAGTTGCCGGGAATATGCAGGTATTCCGACAAGTGCACAGGTCATACTGTGAAGCAGGGTGGCACCGCGGGTGTATTGGATTTTGAACGCTCGTCCCTGGCAGAACTGGATTCTGCCGGAGACGGGCTTTTTTTGTTACATAAATGTAGATCAGGAGGGACTGAATATGTATCCAGCATTAGAAGGATTAAGAGAAATCGCAAAGTCAGGGGAATACCGGCGTATTCCCGTATGCAGAGAACTGTATTCCGACCGCTATACACCTGTAGAAGTGATGCGGACTCTTCGCACAGCCAGCAGACACTGCTATCTGCTGGAAAGTGCCAGCCAGACAGAGGTATGGGGACGCTATTCCTTCCTGGGATATGAACCATCCATGGAGATCACCTGTACCGATGGAAATCTTCAGATCCGAAAGATCCATGAGGACGGTACCGAAGAAATAACAAAGCAGCAGGTAAAACATCCAGGAGATGCTATTCGAAAGATCCTAAAGGAATACAAAAGCCCGGTACTGGAAAAAATGCCAACCTTTACCGGCGGCTGGTAGGCTATTTTTCCTACGATTATATTAAATACAGTGAACCGAAGCTGGAGCTTACCGATAAGACGGTAGAAGATTTCAGAGATATGGATCTAATGCTCTTTGACCAGGTCATTGCCTTTGATCATTACAGACAGAAGGTGCTTCTGATCACAGGGGTGATGACAGATGATCTGGAGAACTCTTTTGGAAAGGCAGAAAAGAAACTGCAGGAGATGGCAGATCTGATCAGAAAGGGAGAGCAGAAGGAATTTCCATCCCTGAAGTTGCAATCCTCCATTGAGCCGCAGTTCCCGAAAGAAAAATACTGTGAGATGGTAGAAACCGCCAGACATTATATTCGTGAGGGAGACATCTTCCAGGTGGTGCTTTCCAATCCCATGAGAGCCAGAGCAGAGGGAAGCCTTTTTGATACCTATCGTGTTTTAAGGGCCACAAACCCGTCCCCCTATATGTTTTATTTTTCCAGTGATGATATTGAGATTGCAGGAGCCTCCCCGGAAACACTTGCCAGGCTTGCAGGAACAGAATTAAGTACCTTCCCGCTTGCAGGAACAAGACCAAGAGGCAAGACAAAAGAAGAAGACCTGGCGCTGGAAAAAGGACTCCTGGCTGATGAGAAGGAACGTGCCGAGCATAACATGCTGGTGGATCTTGGGCGAAATGATATCGGAAAGATCAGTAAGATCGGTACCGTGAACGTAGAAAAATATATGTGCATCGAGCGTTTTTCTCATGTGATGCATATCGGTTCCACAGTGACCGGCCAGATTCGGGATGACAGGGATGCGGTGGATGCAGTGGATGCCATCCTTCCGGCAGGAACACTTTCCGGAGCACCGAAATTCCGTGCCTGCCAGATCATCCAGGAACTGGAACAGAGCAAGCGAGGCATTTACGGCGGTGCTATCGGATATCTGGATTTTGCCGGAAACCTGGATACCTGTATTGCCATTCGCCTGGTTTATAAGAAAAACGGTGAGATCTGTATCCGGTCAGGAGCAGGGATCGTAGCAGACAGTATTCCGGAAAGTGAATTTCAGGAGTGCTGCAACAAGGCAAGAGCCGTTGTACAGGCAATCGAAACTGCACAGGAGGGACTGGAATGATAGTACTGATCGATAATTATGATAGCTTTTCCTACAATGTTTACCAGCTAATCGGTTCTGTGGAGCCGGATATCAAGGTGGTAAGAAATGATGAAGTGACCATCAAAGAGCTGGAGCCATGAAGCCGGAGGCATTGATCCTTTCCCCTGGTCCGGGAAAACCGGAGGATGCGGGAATCTGTATTGAATCCATAAAATATTTCAAAGACAAGCTGCCGATCCTGGGTATCTGCCTTGGACATCAGTCCATCTGTGAAGCCTTCGGAGGGACAGTATCCTACGCAAAAGAGCTGATGCACGGAAAGCAGAAAGAGATACATAAAGTTGGAAAGAGCCGGATGTTTGAAGGACTTCCGGAAACTTTTCCGGCAGCCAGATATCACTCACTGGCAGCTATCCGGGATACCTTACCGGAGAAACTGGTTGTTACCGCTGAGTCTGAGGACGGAGAGTGATGGCACTGGAGCATAAAGAATATCCGATATTCGGATTACAGTTCCATCCGGAATCTGTTATGACACCGGATGGAAAAACAATGATCGAGAACTTTATGAAGGTTATCAGAGACAGATAAGACAGAGAACAGCAATCCATAAAAGATAGAATCGTTACAGAACAGGAGGAAATAACAATGATCAAAGAAGCAATCATCAAGCTTTCAAAAAAAGAAGATCTTACATATGACGAAGCAGAAGCCGTAATGAATGAGATCATGGACGGAGCGGCAACACCGGTACAGATGGCATCCTACCTTACTGCACTTTCCCTGAAAGGAGAGACTATTGATGAGATCACTGCATCAGCAGCCGGAATGCGTGCACACTGCATCAAGCTCCTCCACGATATGAATGTTCTGGAAATCGTAGGAACCGGTGGTGACGGAGCAAACTCCTTTAACATTTCCACGACATCTTCTCTTGTGATCGCAGCAGGTGGCGTTCCGGTAGCAAAACACGGAAACCGTGCAGCATCTTCCAAGAGCGGTGCAGCAGATGTTCTGGAAGCACTTGGCGTAAAGATCACCATCCCGCCGGAAAAAAAGTGCAGAGATCCTGAAAAAGATCAACATCTGTTTCCTGTTCGCCCAGAATTATCATATTGCCATGAAATATGTGGCACCGATCCGTAAAGAGCTGGGAATCCGCACGGTATTTAATATCCTCGGACCATTAAGCAACCCGGCAGGCGCAAACATGGAGCTGATGGGAGTCTTTGACCAGTCTCTGGTAGAGCCGCTGGCACAGGTTATGATGAAGCTTGGCGTGAACCGCGGAATGGTAGTTTTCGGACAGGATAAGCTGGATGAGATCTCCATGAGCGCACCGACTTCTGTGTGCGAGATCAAGGACGGATGGTTCCAGTCCTATGAGATCACACCGGAGCAGTTCGGCTATACACGCTGCAGCAAAGAAGATCTGGCAGGCGGCACACCGGCAGAGAACGCAGAGATCACAAAAGCCATTGTAAACGGAACCGAAAAAGGCCCGAAGCGTCAGGCGGTCTGCATGAACGCAGGTGCAGCACTTTATATCGCAGGAAAGGCAGAGAGCCTGGAAGCCGGCGTAAGAAAGGCTGAAGATCTGATCGACAGTGGTGCAGCTGCTGCCAAGCTTGCGGAATTTATCAAATTAAGTAACGAGATTTGAAAATAATAGCGGCAGAAGAGAAATCGGCAATCCCTATCGGAAGAGATATGAACGGAAACATTAATCGGTCAGACTTCTTGAAATTGCCGGATGAGAGTTGAACTGAAATATCAAGGAGACAAACAAAGAATGAGCGAAAAAAACATTCTGGAGGAAATCGCAGAAAAAAAAAGAGAACGTATCCGGAAGGAAAAACGTCAGTTTCCCCTGGATCAGCTGAAAACCCTGGCAGAAAAAGCACCACAGCAGCCGTCCTTTCTGGAAGCGTTGAAAAAGCCGGGTATGTCCTACATCTGTGAAGTAAAAAAAGCTTCCCCCTCCAAGGGGCTGATCGCACCGGAATTTCCGTATCTGGAAATTGCGAAAGAATACGAGGCAGCAGGTGCATCTGCGATCTCCTGCCTCACAGAGCCATTTTATTTCATGGGAAGTGACACTTATCTCCGTGAGATCACAGAAACAGTGGATATTCCGGTCCTTCGGAAGGACTTCACGGTGGATAAGTACATGATCTATCAGGCAAAAGCATTCGGTGCATCGGCAGTGCTTCTGATCTGTGCTATCTTAAATGACCAGGAACTCCTGGAATACCGAGAGCTTGCAGAAACTCTGGGAATGGATGCACTGGTGGAAGCTCATGACGAGAATGAAGTGGCAAGAGCATTAAAGACAGGTGCAAAGATCGTCGGTGTAAATAACCGTGACCTGAAAACCTTTAAGGTTGATATGAATAACAGCATCCGTCTTCGAAACCTGGCACCGGACAATGTGGTATTTGTGTCTGAGAGCGGAATCAAAAGCGCAGGTGATATCGCTATCCTGGAAAGAAACCGGGTAGGTGCAGTCCTGATCGGTGAGACCCTGATGCGAAGCCCGGATAAGAAAGCAGCATTGGAAAATCTGAATGGTGGAGCGCTTGTATAAAGGCCAAACGAAAGAATAGAGCAAATAAGTAACAGAGCTGACCAGCGGCAAATAGTAACGAAACAGGAAGGGGCAGGATTGGCTGAATATGAGAGAACAACCGTTGAAACATGGGAGCAGAACCAGAATCAAGATCTGCGGCCTGATCCGCCCGGAAGATATCCAGGCAGTGAACCAGGCTAAACCGGACTTTGCAGGATTCATTGTAGAATTCCCAAAAAGCAGAAGAAACGTCACCGTGGAGCAATTGAAGGCTCTCCGGAAAGAACTGGATGATAGCATTTTGCCGGTAGGCGTATTCGTCAATGCACCGGTGGAGCTTCCCGCACAGCTTTTAAACGAAGGAACCATCGCACTGGCACAGCTTCACGGCCAGGAGGACGAGAATTATATCAGACAGCTTAAGACCATGACAGACCAGCTTCTGATAAAGGCTTTTTCCATAAAAACAGAAGCAGATATAAAGAAAGCGGTCCGTTCGGAAGCAGACTATATTCTGCTGGATCAGGGCGCAGGAGGAACAGGAGAAACTTTCGACTGGAGTCTGGTACCGGCGATCAAACGTCCCTGGTTTCTGGCAGGAGGTCTGGGCTGTGAAAATCTGGAATCGGCCATACATCTGCTTCACCCCTGGGCAGTAGATTTAAGCAGCAGTGTAGAAACCGACGGTCACAAAGACCCGGATAAAATATTAGAAGCAGTATACGCAGTAAGGAACATAAAGGAGGAAATATAACATGTCAAAAGGAAGATTCGGCATCCATGGCGGACAGTACATCCCGGAAACACTGATGAACGCCGTTCTGGAGCTTGAGGAAGCATACAACCATTACAAAAACGACCCGGAATTCAAACGTGAGCTCACAGAGCTTCTCAATGAATACGCAGGAAGACCATCCCATCTTTACTATGCGGCACATATGACCGAGGACCTTGCGGAGCCAAGATCTATCTGAAAAGAGAAGACTTAAACCACACAGGAGCCCACAAGATCAACAACGTACTTGGTCAGGTGCTCCTGGCAAAAAAAATGGGCAAGACCCGTGTGATCGCTGAGACCGGTGCAGGCCAGCACGGTGTTGCAACTGCAACCGCAGCAGCACTGATGGGAATGGAATGTGAGGTATTCATGGGAAAAGAAGACACGGAACGTCAGGCACTGAATGTTTACAAAATGCGTCTTCTCGGAGCAAAAGTCCATGCAGTCACAAGCGGAACCGCAACCTTAAAGGATGCCGTTTCCGAGACCATGCGTGAATGGACAAACCGTATTGCAGATACCCATTATGTACTGGGATCTGTTATGGGACCGCACCCGTTCCCGACCATCGTACGTGATTTCCAGGCCGTGATCTCCAAGGAGATCAAAGAACAGATGCTGGAAAAAGAGGGCAGACTTCCGGATGTTGTCCTGGCCTGTGTGGGCGGCGGCTCCAATGCTATCGGAACCTTCTACAATTTCATTGAGGACAAAGACGTTCGTCTCATCGGCTGTGAGGCAGCAGGACGTGGCGTGAATACTGCGGAGACTGCGGCAACCATCGCAACCGGTCGTCTCGGAATCTTCCATGGTATGAAATCTTACTTCTGCCAGGATGAATACGGACAGATCGCACCGGTATACTCCATCTCCGCAGGTCTTGATTACCCGGGTGTAGGTCCGGAGCATGCACACCTTTATGATATCGGAAGAGCAGAGTACGTTCCTGTTACAGATGACGAAGCAGTAGAGGCTTTTGAATATCTTCCAGAACAGAAGGAATCATTCCTGCGATCGAAAGTGCCCACGCAGTGCCTATGCGAAAAAGATCGCACCGACACTTGGAAAGGACAAGATCATGGTAGTTACCATTTCAGGACGTGGAGATAAGGACTGTGCGGCAATCGCCCGCTACAGAGGGGAGGATATTCATGAATAAGAGAATTACAGAGGCATTTGCAAACGGAAAAGCATTTATTCCTTTTTTGACCTGCGGAGATCCGTCTCTGGAGGTAACAGAGCAGCTGGTTTATGCAATGGAAGAAGCAGGAGCAGATCTGATCGAGCTTGGGATCCCGTTCTCAGATCCTACCGCAGAGGGACCTGTGATCCAGGAAGCCAATGTCCGGGCATTTGCAGGCGGCGTGACTACAGATAAAGTTTTTTTCA
>ENA-OQIM01000061-OQIM01000061.1-human-gut-metagenome-genome-assembly--contig:-NODE-61-length-31208-cov-4.420868_pt1 | contig 31208 bp, 38 predicted proteins | sample MGYA00242579_ERZ504744 | MGnify/ENA primary metagenome ERZ504744 (study PRJEB26092, sample SAMD00036441) | human gut metagenome | host: Homo sapiens | study: EMG produced TPA metagenomics assembly of...
CACTATTAAAATCTATAAAAATTAATGCAGATTTTGCATAAAAATAATGAAGCAATGGAATAATAGTTTTCGAAGTGTTTTTAAAGAAAACGATTTGATTTCAATAAAGTATCCTTTTTGTTTTCTTCTTTGCGATAGCGTTGTTTCATTGCTGTTCCGCTCGATTATGTATATAATAGCAGGATGCGAAATTATCAAGAAAAATCTTACAGTAGGGGAATTTACTATGATAAATGCATATTTTTCGTTGCTATTAACTCAAATTCGTTATTTCTTTAATTTGGGTAAGAAGTATCAGGATGCTAAGTCTTCTTACGATAGAATAGAGGAATTGTTACATATTCCAAAAGAGAGCAATGGTAATCAAGTTGTAGATCAAATTAATGAAATTACATTAGATGATATAAGTTTTCGATATGACTTAAATTCAACTATGTTGTTAGAAAAAGTAAGTTATAAATTTGAAAAAGGAAAGATATATGGTATTTCAGGGGTTAACGGAGTGGGCAAATCTACACTAATTAATATTTTAATTGGAATTATTAATGAGGATGTTAGTGGAGAAGTAAAGTATGGTTCGAACAAATTGCAGGATATGGATATGTATGAAGTAAGAAGAGAACATATTGCTGTCATGAGCCAAGAGTTTGAGTCAGGGTTTGATGTTACAGTTTCAGATTTATTATGTGCCAATTATCCAGGTTTTGGACAGGATGGTATCGACAAATCATTGAAACAAATAGGAGATTTGAATTTACTATTTGATAATGAGATGAGTTTAGCTGATTTATGGAGAAAAAGGATAAAAGATTTATCAGGAGGAGAAAAACAGAAGTAAGTTTGGTTTGGTGTTTTCTAAAAGATGCAGATGTATTAATTTTAGATGAACCAACTGCAAATATGGATAGAAAAAGTATTGAGGTTGTAAAACGAATTTTAAAAGATATGGTAAAAGAAAAAATTATTATTGTGGTAAGTCATGATAAATCATTATTTGAAGTCTGTGACAAACAAATTGATTTAAGTAGTAACTAGTTGAAGGAATATTATGAAAGAACGATTAAAAGTAGTATCACTTGATATAACATACAAATGTAATTTTAGATGTAGACATTGTTATAATTCTAGTGGTGAACATAATTTTAATAATAAAGAATTATCAGATGAAGAAATGATAATTCTTGCAAAAGAAATTGCAGAATATAATCCAGATTCTGTATGTATTTGTGGTGGAGAAACACTTCTTAGAAAAGAATTAGTATATGAGATAGGTAATATTTTAAAGACGTGTGACTGTAGTTACAATATTGTAACAAATGGTTACTTAATGACTGACGAAATTGCAAATAAATTAAAGAAAAGTGGCTATTCATTAGTACAAGTAAGTATTGATGGATTAAAAGAAAACTATGAGTGGCTTCGAGGTGTTGAAGGTGGATTTGAAAAGGCTGTAGAGGCTATAAAATGCGTGAAACGTGCGGGCTTATGGCAGCAGTTTCATGCGTTCCACTCAGCAGAAATGTGAATGATGTCGAAAAGATTATTGAGATGTGCGATGAATTAGGGGTAGAATCCTTTAGAATGCAACCTTTGATGCAGTTAGGTCGTGCAGAAGGAATTGATAAAGAATTTGTTATTCAGGATGGCTATGTGAAGATAATTGATACAATTCAAAGATATAGAAGTATTTTAAGAGATAGAGGAAGTCGATTACAGCTTGAATGGGGGGACCCGATCGAACATTTAATTACAATTGGAAATGGGAATACTGCATTAGGTTCACTACATTTAAGTGCTTATGGAGAAATTCTTGTTTCACCATACATTCCGTTATCTATCGGTTCCGTTAGAAAGCACACATTTAGTGAATATTTGGAAGCAAATCTTTTAGATGATTATAACACGGAATTAATTCGAAAAATAGTTTCGTTAGTGCAGGATGAGCAAAGTCTGGATGTGCATGAAGTTGATTCTAATATTCCAGCAATTTTTACAGGAGAAAATCTTGAATTAGATTATCTTGATTTGAATTACGAGGAAAAAAGTGCTGTTTTATGTGAAAAATATTTTAAATAAAAAGGAGGAGGTAAAATGTATCTAACATTAAGAGACAGAGATGCAGATAAGATTATTGAATATCTGAAAAAGAAAGAAGATAAAATTGTTATTGAGACAGAAATTAACAGAAAAGTAAATATTAAGAATAAGTTGGTTTTGCGTAATTTACTTTTTTAATCGCAGTATTATTCCATTTGCGAAACTTACAGAAAAAAATGAGATTATAAGATTAGGCTTTTTAAATCCTTCTATGGAAAATTTGGCTAAAAATTATATTATTGTACAGTATTTGGAACTGGGTGACGAGGAATTTGTTCGAGAGTATATACAATTTGCAGAAGATTATTGTAAGAAAAACGGATTAGGAAAAATAAAAGTGTTTATAGGAGAAAAGGTTGCAGGAAGTAATCTGCAAGAAATGGTTACTTGTGTTGAAAAAAATGGATTTGTAAAAGAAGTAGAATATGAAAATGTATTAGGTAAACAGTTCCTTTTTGCTAGATTAGTAAGTGGTGATACAAATGCAGACAATTAAATGGGAATTAACACCGTATTGTAATTTACACTGTAGACATTGTGGTGCGGAATCAAAACATAAACGAAAAATTTTGAGTCTAGAAGAAAATAAAATTATTGCAAATATGCTCAAGGAGCAAGGGGTTACAAGCATAAGGTTTATTACAAAAGAAACGTGTATGTATCCGCATTGGCTTGATTTATTTGATTACATAAGTGAAATGGGAATAAGAATTATGCTTATAACCAATGGAACTTTACTTACGGAATCAATATTGGAAAGATTATATGCTTGTAATATTGATTTGATAGCTATTAGTCTAGAGGGGATTTCAAGTAAAACAAACGATTATGTGCGTGGTGAAGGAGTGTTTGAACGTATCATGACCATGATGGATATAGTGAGAAAAATGAATCATAAGTATGGTTATGATTTACCAGTAGGGATTCAATTAAACCTTACACAGATGAATTGGTGTGAAGTGGATGATATGATAGATTTTTGTAATTCACTACCAATAAATGTATTAAGTATAGGTTCAGTGATAGCAACTGGAAATGCCAAATTTAACAGAGAAATTTGTCTTGAGCATAAGCAGGCTGTAAGTGCTGCATATAAAATTATTGAAAATTATCAGAAAATAGAAAAGAAACAGTTTTTTTTAAATTTTAAACTATTCTCTACTTATGAAACCATATATGCAAACTTAATTAATAATACGGAATTGCTTCCTACTGTTCATAAATGTTCTGTGGTTGACTCTTTGTTTGAGGTAATGAGTGATGGAAGTCTGTGTAGATGTAATTTACTGGAAGATGAGGGTGTTATTTCAGATGAAGATTTAAGTGCAGGCTCTATCTATGACTATGATGTTAATTCTGAAGCTGTTAGTGAGGATAAGGTTGAAAAGTGGTTGGGCTACAGAAATAGTGGTTTCTGTCAAAAATGTTTCTTTAGGGAAGATTGTAATCTTTGTCTTCTTACTAGTCAAAGGTCGGAAGAACTAAGTGAGCAAAAAAAAATATGTGAAGAATATTATAACAAAATTATGGCATTGAAGGAAATGGTTTATGAAGGAAAATGCTTGTTTGGTATAAATGAACGCACATTTGTTAAGGAGTATAAAGATTATATGAAGTTAACAAATGCGTTTTCAGGAGATGTTACATTCTATGGTAAGGATTGTGATGTAATTAGACTTTTGATGCAGACAGAAAGTGTGACTGATTTAGAGAAATATGAAGAATTGATTGTAAGGTTATTGTTATACGACATGTTAAAAATAAAAAACAAAGGATAGGAGATTTTTATGATAAAAGAAAGCATACCCATAGTAAAAAGTGATGTAATTGTATTTAAAAAGAAGTTAAAAAATGAATTAATACTGCGGACGAAGTATTCTTTAGATCGTTCGAATTTTAAGTTGAATGCTTGTGCAAAGGCTTTTTTTGAATTATGCAATGGTGAGAATACATGCGAAGATATAATAAATGAGATGAATAGAAGATTTTCAGATATACCTGTGGAAGTAATTCAAAGAGACTTTGAAAAAACACTAAAGGAATTTCAAAAGAGAGGTGTTATTGGATGGAAAAATAGTATTAACGCATTTGCGGATGATATGGAGAAGAAAGTGAATGAATCTGTAAGTTACTGTATTTGCGATTATAATGAAGCATCTAATCTGGCGTCTTATCAGGATAAGTTTGATATACATTATTTATCTCCTTATTACGGAGATAAATTTCTTGTAGATAATTCGACAATTGAAACTTATATGATGTACAATAATATGTTTATATTTCAATATAAGATAAATGGTGAAGTTGCAGGAGAGGTACTATGTGAATCTAATTATGTCGATTATTCTATTCAGTTAGCATACCTGTCTTATGATTCAGAAAAAGTTAGTGATAAAGAATTATTGGAGTTCTTTAATTGGATTATGAGAAGTATTACAAAATGTATTAATATAGAACAAATATATGAAAAACGATACTTCTTCTGTTATATAGAAACAATTCAAAAGGATATTGGCTTCTTAAAGGGATTCCAATATCATGGCATTCTAAAAAATGAAATAAAGGATAAGGGTGATATTGGTTGCTATACATATTGCCATTAAAACATAGCTTGTGGTAGTAACAGTTATTTTCGCAACTGTACTATATAAATTATTAAGAAGAAAGGAGACCAGCTATGAAAAGTCAACCATAAATTAGTAAAAAATTTCTTTTTCATATCGGTGGTAAAAAAGGGTAACTTTAATAGAGCTCCCTTAGGGTGCTTTTTCAAAATCTATCGATATTGGTATACAGACCTCTTATTTGAGGTTAAATTCGACATTGTCGGTGAGCATCTTCCAGATGACTCTGACAAGTTTGCCGGAACAATGCCCAAGTGCATTGTAATGAGACCGGCCTTCAGCCTCTTGGCATCATAATAAGCCTTGAAGGTTGCGTTGTTTCTGACAACGTTCCAAGCTGCATTTACAAGGCATATCGTAAAACACGAGAGCACGTTTGGACATCCTTGTTGTCTTAGCCTGAAAGTTACCAGACTGATAAACAGAAGGATCCAGACCAGCAAAAGCAAGCAGCTTGTTTGGATTGGAGAAACGGTGAATATCACCTATTTCACCAAGAATCATTCCACCATTGATATAACCGATACCAGGAATGGTCATGATGACAGAATCGTTGAATTTCATGATATCCGTCATCTCAGCTTCAATCTTTTCTAATTGGCTATCCAGTAACTCGATTTGTTGAATGGTTTGAGTTATCTGAATAGATATAGCGCTGTCGTTAGCACCGACAGACTTCTGTGCGAGAACTCTTAATTCTTTGGCCTGTTCTTTGGTAAAGTGTCCGTGTGAGTTCACTTTGAGCAGATTTGCCAGATGAGTCATATGCATGGAAGCAATCTCTTTTGGAGAAGGTGCTTCTTTTAATAAAGCATAGACAGCGTGTTGATGCAGACCGGATTTGAAAAAGTATTGAATCTCCGGAAAGACCTGATCAACATAGGTTGTCAGTTGAATTTTCAATCGGGTACGTTGCTTTATGGTTTTCTGACGGAAACGTCCCAATGCCTTAAGATCCATCATATCGAGATCGAAGAAGCTGACGAATCTGAGGTTGTCCTGCATCATAAGAGTTTTAGCAATCACGTAAGTGTCGACCTTATCTGTCTTAGTTTTGCGAATGTTATTTTTTCGCATTTGACAGGTTTTGATGGGGTTCAACACACACACTTGGTAAAGCTCAGTAACAAGGTATCGAACAAGGTTGTCACCGTAGTGTGCCGTTGACTCAAGACCGATGATGAGGCTGTTCTTATCGAATGATTCGAGTTTAGAGACCAGCAGTTGGAAGCCATCAGCGTCATTTGTGAATTTGAACGGCTCAATGATTATTTCACCGTCGGAAGAAATCGCAGCGGCGAAATGATTAAGTTTGGCAATATCAATGCCTACGTAAATTTTCATGAGGTTGTACCTCCCTTTCCTAAGGTCTGATACCATGATGTCCACCAACGATTATCATCGTAGACTTGATAGAAATAAGTACTCTGAGTGAAAAACACTCCGGCAACATCCAGCTAATAAACAATTCAGATAAAGGTAGTGGCAATACACTCCAGTTGAGTAGTCAAGCTACAGAAAACAAATCAAAAGTCCATAGTATCTGAATTGTATTGAACCACGATATTAAAAGAAAGGAAATATGTGATAATTAACTTCCTAATTATCATACAAGGAGCACTATGGGCGTTTATCAAGAACCAATTGTGGTAGATGAAACAAATGGAATAGAACCACTGTATTGTACAGTAGCTTTAATCGTTGCTGTAGCTTATGCAGCAGTAGTTTATGAAGCGGCAGCATTTGTATCAGTTTTAGCGGCGGGACTAGTTGCAGTCGGGGTTTTAGCATTCGGGCCAAGCTGTGCTTGAAAATTGATGCTAGAAAAATGAAAAAGGAGCTGTGCTAATACATTCTAAACAGTCTATGTTCAAGTATTTAGTATGGCTCCGTTCTGGATTATACGAGGTTATAATATGAAAACAGATTTTATGATTGAAACGAAGAGCGAGCAGATTTTAGGTGAAATGAAATTAGAAGTTAAGAGAGAAAATAATATTGTTAGAGTCTATATAGAGCAATTTTTGTACAATAATACGAGAATGAAAGAACTTCTGATGGATGAAGATGGAAATGTGCTTAAGTATTCTTTAGTCATTAGTGACTGGATGAACAATAGAGAGGAATTTTTTTGAATACATAGAAAAAGAGGAAGCATATTATGATTCAAAAGAAGACGCTTACTTACGGATAGGAAAACAAAAAGTATTTGAATCGTTTTATAGTTGTCCAAAGTTATTTTTTAAGGAAGAAAAGGGCCAAGTAAAGATATTTGATTTCACACAAAGTATGTATACAGCTTTAATCTATAAGAGCTGGTTTGCATTAGAGGAGAATTGCATACAAATAATAGCACCTGCATGTGTAAAAATGGTATTTAATCAGTATATGGAATTGGTAAGATATGAAGATATAAACACAAAGAATACAATATGTTTAAGAAATGAAAATTTTATTAATATATATCATGATGTAGATATAAGTTTATATTAGGAATATGAGATAGGATGATTCAATAAAAAATAGGGTATGATGTGAAGGAGTGGTAAAGAAGTATTAGAGAATTAATAAAAAAGTTTATACGGAAAGAGCGTAGCTAAAAGGCAAATGTATCTCGATAAGTTGTAAATGCAATTACGATAAATAAGTATGAGACGTCTGTAGGCTTATGTATGAAGGATATTTTTTGAGACAATAATCGAGGAATTACTTACTATTTTAAAGTAACTTTTTATCATTTAGTGAAAAGATAGACGAGGAGGAAATATAATGAGATATGATGGAAAAAGAGGGCTTTGGTGGATATTTACATTGGTGTTTTACAATTTAGCTATTGTATGGAGTGTGGTAGAAAGGGAAAAATATAATGGTTTTGTTGTCTGTCTGATTGCTCTTTTGATCGGAGATGTATTTTTACTGGTTCTAAATGCTAAGACATATGTAGAAGTAAAAAATAATGTGCTGATTGTTGTATTGGGATTTTCCCGAAAGAGTATTAATTGCGACAGCATTACTTCGTTAGAGAAAACACATTCTCCGATTGCATCAATGGCATTATCTTTTGATAGAGTTAAAGTAAGTTGTGGAACAGAATGTGTGTATGTTTCAGTAAAAGATAATGACAAGCTGATTAGGGATTTGAAAGATTTAAATCCAGGAATTAAAGTGAAATAAGAGAATCCTATAACTGTTGATTTTACGAACTGGTGAGGCAAATTGCTTGTTCAAGAAGCTTAATGGCGAAGAATTAGGTGTAGTTATATTTCTAGCTGGTAATCTTGTGTAATAAGATTTACGTAGCTTTGTTTGAGAGCAACATAGAGTTATTCATCGCTTGCCAAAGGTATACATCATCAACTTGATTGAATATTCTTGTATTTCGAAATCACAAATTCGGCATACACAAATAAGCGAATCAAAAGTGATTTCCAAATCACCGGACAGGTGATGGAAACCTATCCGGAATATCAACTGTTCCCAATAAGGAACCGGATTTATATAAGGGAATAGTGGATATTTGCAAAATACATCTGTGGGCGATTAAAGAAACTGGTTTTACGTGTGTTGATGAAATGTTATATCCGGAAAATCATCGTTATTTAAATGATTTATTGGGGTATGTAACGGTTGGAACTCGTTCTGTTTAGAATCAACAGCATAGATTAACTGCTAGCGGATTAAATATTCAAGTTGGAATGATAAATCCAACAAGTGGGAGCTTGTCGGTTATGATGAATTTTATTGATGTTGCACAATGTAAGCATACGTTTTTTTATATAGGGGATGGGAAGTTAATACGCAAGGAAATCTGTTTACACATGCTATATTGAGAGGATATGAAAATAAGCATGGACCAATAACAGGTGTTGAAAGTAACCTCCATTTGGAGGGGGTTGAGTTAAAATGTAATGCAAATGTGTAATTCAATTCAAGAAATACACGGAAAAGATGCTAATTGAACAATCGGACAATGGAGTGTTCAAGGTATAAAAAGTAAATTAGGGCGCACCTGACAAGGGCGACACTGTAAGACAGTGTGACAGCACCAGAGACGCAGGGGAAAGATAACCGATTCGTGTCGGCTTTCCTTTGCGTCTCTTTTTTATGCAGATGAAAAGACCTTTCTTTCGGTTATCAGCCGGAAAGAGAGGAAATATGTACGATATTAAAGAAAGTGGAGCAAGAATCAAGGAATTACGTTTGAAAAGAGGTGTGACACAGGAACAAATGGCAAATGATTTGGGAGTTACTGTAGAAACCATAAGCAGAATTGAAAGGGGAGTTAGAGGGGCATCTATTGATTTGATTTCTATATTGTCAGGATATTTTAATACTACTGGTGGAGTGATAATCCGGAGATTGATCCATGGATGTGGCGGGCTATTATAGCAAGGCAGCATGATATCGTCTATGGAAAGTTCTTTGATAAGAAGGCAGGATTTATATCAAAAAAGTGGCTTCCTGTATTTGCTAATTATCGCCGGGATGGATATGATTTTGATGCATTATATGATGATGGGAAAGCTCCTAATAAGCATAAAAAGATAATGGTCAATTTTATAGAAGATAATGCTGATTCAGAGATTTATTCGAATGAATTGAAAAAACAAGCTGGATTTGGCAAGGATGGAGAAAAAGGATTTGATGGTGCAATAACGAATCTTATGATGCAGACATATCTGTGCAACTGCGATTTTAAGAAGAGAGTGAATAAGAAAGGCATGGAATATGGATGGGATGTTGCAGTGTATTCATCTATCGAGCATATCTATGGATACGATTATGTGACTTCCTGCTATAAGGATAATCCGCTGGATTCATGGAAACAGCTTGTAGACTATATGCATGAGATATATCCGGAGGCAACGGATAAGCAGATAAGGAAGATATTAAAGTAATACAAGTACAAACTTAGCGATGAAGGAATATTTCCGCTTATATTTAATGCTATTCTATTTTTAGCGATTTCTTCGAACTATTCAACCTATCTTGAAATATGTGGAAATATCACAAAAATCGAATGAGAATTTTGTGGTGGGTTACACGCTTAACCTTTGTGAAAACTATATTTCTATTGTAATATTGAATCAGAATATTAAAAATCAGTAATCAATGCGATGTAGAGCAAAGGAGAGAGCACATGGATAAAGAAATGACCGTAAATGGGAAAAGCTATACAATAATTAAATTGCTGGGAAAGGGTAAAGGTGGATATTCCTATTTGGCAGAGTCGGGAAATAACAGGTATGTTTTGAAGCAGATACATCATGAACCTTGTGATTATTATCAGTTCGGAAACAAGCTTGAGGCAGAAATCAGGGATTACAAGAAACTGAAAGAAATCGGAATAAAGATGCCTGCCATGCTTGAAACAGATGTGAAAAATGAACGTATTTTGAAGGAATTTATTGATGGTGACACTATTTATCAGTTGATTTTAGAAGAAAAGATGAAAACTGACTATATCGAGCAATTGCATAAAATGTGTGCGCTGTTATATGCTGCCAATACAAACATTGATTATTTTCCAACGAATTTTGTTGTACATAACGAAGAAATATATTATGTGGATTTCGAGTGCAACGATTACATGGAAGAATGGAATTTTGAAAACTGGGGTGTAAAATACTGGTCAAAGACACCGGAATTTTTGCAGTATGTGAAAGAACATTCATGATACAAGTATGGTTTGGGTTGGTATAATTTATAGCACAGTTTTCAGTTTGAATATTGTGATATGAATAGTTTGGTGAGGATTATGAATAAGGATATCATAAAAAAGGCAATATTTTGGCAGATATTATATATAGTTATATATGGTTTTTGTGCAGTGATAATTAATATTTATTTTACAGATGTAATTCTGTTTGTATTTGGCATAGCTGGTGTTGTATATATTTTGTTCAGCTTGTTCTTCATAAAATATAAAAGAGAGCGCTTGTTTATAAATGGAATTATCGGCATATGGTCTGTTTTGTTTCTTGGAAGCTGGTTTGGAAAGCAATTGGAACTGAAAAGTACAATTTCAATTGCGGCAGTAGTTACTGTAATGGATATTGTCAGCTTTACCCGGATAGGTAAGCGGACAGTAAATGCAAAGGCTATAGCAAATAAAAGTGTAGCAGCAAGGCTATTTGTATATGGAATAGAAAAGAATGACGTGCTGATTCCAACCTGTGGTTTTGGGGATTATCTCTATTATGCTATGTGGATTTCGGGAATCCATTCATTAAGTGAATCTATTCAAGCATACATATTTGGCGCATTTATGATTTTTGTGGGAATTATCATACAGTGTGTTGTTATAAAGAAGCTTTCAATAAGAGACAACTTTAAAGGATTCCCAGGAACAGTATTTCCATTTTTAGGAACAGTATTAGCATACTTAGCAGTGCAAATGGTGGTATAATGATGGCGGAAATAAGTAAATTTGAAAGGTTTTATTTTGGTTATGTTTCAAGCAAATAAAAATAGTATAAGTTGTAAATTTGCCGATATCGAAGATTTTTGATGAAATTCAAAAATTGTATTGGAATCTTATTGAGCAAAGCAAGGATGAACCATCTTTTCCGGGATGGAAGAAGGGTGTGCATCCATCGCCAGATATGCTCATGGAGAGTATTAAACAAAAGCAAATGTATATTTTAAAAGCAAATGATGTGATAAAGGCATGTGCCATATGCAATCATTTTTCAAATGATGAATATGAAAATGTTTCGTGGCAGATTAAAGAAACCGGACAAAATGTGTGTATTATTCACGCATTGGCAGTCGGTTATGATTATCGTGGTCAGGGGCTTGGAAAGATACTTGTGAATCATATTATATCTGACGCAAAGGAAAGCGGAAGTGAAGCGATTCATCTTGATGTGATAGATAATAATGTTGCTGCAGAAGCCTTTTATAAGGGTCTTGGCTTTCAGTATATAAGTACAGAGAACATTTTTTATGAGGTTGTAGGACACAGAAACTTCAAAATGTATGAGTATATTCTACGTGAATGATAAAAACAGGAGAATTGGCATTTATAGGGCAAATCAAATTCGGTATAAATCGGTTTGATTTGCCCTCGTTTTTAGTCCGATATTGCAGGGCGTCACTCTACAGACACGCAGTTCGAACAAGTCTATAATTCCTTGATTTTTTCATTCATTTTTCTGACATCATTGCGATAGTGAAGCATGAAGCATCCCCAAATTATAAATGCCAAAGCTATTTGAAATATGGCTGCAATAATTCCGTGAGTGATAGAACTGGTTCCTCCTATCCATCCGACAGTATATGCGACGATTGTATAAATAACACAGCCTGTTCCCATGTGGATAATTATTTTAAATGGCGTTGGAAGATTGTCTTTGTGATAAATTATGGTCGGAAGTCCAAAACCCAGACCTACAATTATGCATCCGATAACCATTTTGGAAAATTGGTAATTATCTAAACAGAAATTACCATCATAGGCGATGTCAAATACCATTCCTGTAACGCAGAAAACGGTTAATGCTATACCAATGCCGGTTATAGTGCTTTTAATCAAATCTTTCATAGTTTCTCTCATTTTTGTCCTCCTATAATCCCAGATATTTTTTAAACTCAGGCAGATATTTTCTTGATACGTAATCCTTACATCCGTTTTTTAGTTTCAAAAGAAGAGTGCCGCTAAAACCAGCTTCAACATTGTTCATGTAAGACAGATTGACCAAAGTTGATTTAGAAATTTGCATAAATCCGGCACCAAGCTGCTGTTGCATTTCGTACAGTCTTTTTCGGGAACGGTAGCGGTGTTCTTTGCCATAAATAATAGTATCCTTGTTTTCTACCCTTACCATGTATATTTCCTTTGGCTGTAAAATGACAATATCATTTTCGTTTTTAAAAGCTGTAATGGGGCTTTCATTTGAACCGAATATATCAAGGGTATGCTGGATGCTGTCAGTGATTTTATCTGCATATATGATGGCATATGGTTCGCTGTATTCAGGAGAAAGTTCTATACTTACCTTCATGTAAAATCCTCCTTTCTTTTTGGTGAGTTAATCATACAATATTTCATATATAATGTCTCGCATTTGGATGTAAGTGGCGAAAAAACATGTGTAAGATGCGTTAAAGAGTATACAAAAGTATGCGGATTAAAATATCAGGATGGAAATTATGATCTGGTAAAGCTTCAGGACAAGGAATATCAGGATAAATTGCAGGTTCAGATTGATTATTGTACAGACCTTAATGGCAATGAAGATGGCAAGGCAAAATAAACAGTTATGTAAGAAGCAAAATCAATGAGTAAAAGCAGATACCATAATTACCGCTGATGCAGTATACTTATCCTTACCGGTCCGTTATTGTGCTTTATCAGGTGTCTGTATATCACAATAACTGCGATTATGAAGCAGCCAATCTGGATTGAGGCTGTTTTTATAGTCAAAAGGACATTGAATGCAAAAAAACCAAATGTCAGAATAGATCTGAGCGAATGTGGATTTATTATTACTACAACTGAAAAGAATATAAAGAAAAATGCTAAGATAGACAGCCGGATGCAATTCCGGAAACAGGCCCAAAAGGACTCCGAAGGAGGCGGTAATAGCTTTACCGCCTTTTTGTTTTTGTAAAAAAGGAAATGCATGTCCAAAGACAGGTGCAACTAAAACAGGTACAAACAGAAGTGAGTTTATATCTAAGCATTTCTGACCAAGATACACCGGGATAAATCCCTTTGCAAGCTCACATATGAGTGATAGTATTCCGCATAAAAAGCCACCATACATAAATGCGTTGCTCACACCCGGATTGTGGTCATCGGGAAGTGTGCAGATATCAATGTTTTTTAATAGTTTTGGTATCCAGTAAGCAAAGAGAGTGCTTCCGAGTACGAAGCCTAAGAGTGTAAATAAAAAATATAGCATGATAATTTCCTTATAGTTTTATAGTTACATGGTTTTATAGTCAGTTGTATCAGTGTGAGTCAGTTCTTCAAGCAGACCAACAATCTGTATGGCAGCATAGGGCTTTCGCTCACGGCGCTGTGCACGTATCATTTCTGCATTTAGCTCTTTATTTTCTATCATTATTTTTCCAAGCTCAATCTGCTTTGACAGACGCTTTGATGAGACAGACAGATGACGTTTTTTGAAAAATGCAACATTTGCTGCCTCGCATCCGGGGATTGGAGCAGTGTGTACAATCGGTATATTTTTTACCAGTGCCTCAGTTGATGTGAGGCCGCCGGGCTTTGTATAGATTACATCACAGGCATCCATAAAAAGTGAAACCTGATTGGTGTAGCCTATTACGTGTACACGTTTGTTGAACTTAAACTCATTTTGCAGTATGCGTTTTATTTTAGTATTGTTGCCGCAAATGATTACAATATGCTCATTATTATGGCATCTTATTGCAAGCTCTGCGGCAAAGACAGCAAGCTTGCCAAAACCCATGCTGCCACTCATCACAAGAAAGATAGGCACATCGGATGGCAGATGTAATATTGTTCTTGCAGCAGCTTTAGCAGTCCTTGTACAGAAGGCCTGTCGTACCGGAATGCCTAATGGCAGCAGCTTGTTTTCAGGAATACCACGTTTTGCAAATTCATCGGTCAGATCATCGTGTGGAATAACATAATAATCCATATTTGTCTCTTCCCAGAATGGGATACAGGTGTAGTCGGTTCCTACAGCGACGGCAGGGATATGAAGCAGATTTTTACGCTTCATGCAGCTCAGGGTCTCAGCAGGGTACAGATGAGGTGTGACGACAGCATCAAAGCCGTTTGATTCAATGTATGCTGATAGCTTTTTACAAAGCAGGGCATTGGCAAAATAGACAGGTGATTTACGTTTATCACTTGATATCAGCATGCCAACCTTATAGAGTAGTCCGAAGAAAAACGGAATATGCTTTACAATGCCTATATATGCTCCTGATACTGCGTGCGATGTTCCTTTACCCGATAAGAGAAACATATCTATCATTGTCACAGAATGTCCTTTATGCTCTGCCGCTTCTTTTATAGCTTTACCGGCACTGTTGTGTCCCTCGCCGGTGTCACAGGATAAAATAAGAATTTTCAAACCGTTTAATTCCTTCCTAAATAAAATATGCGATAAGTGTACCATAATTTTTTTAAAATAATCTACAGTGCAATAAAAAGGTTGACATATCTCAGTTCAAAGCTTATTGTGGTAGCTGGAATGTACAAAATAGTATAATTATAAACTACAGATTACTGATATGACGGAGGCTTAACTTAAGATGGAAAATTTAATGTTTTGTCTAAATGCCACAGGACCTATTTTTCTGATGATGGTGTTTGGACTTTTTCTTCGCAAAGTGGGAATTTTGGACGAAGACTTTGCAAACAGGATGAATAAGTTTGTGTTTAAGATTCCTTTACCATTTTTGCTGTTTAGTGATCTTGCAGCAGTTGATTTTTCAAAGGTTTGGAACATTAAGTTTATAGTATTCTGTTTTGTGGTTACGCTGATAAGCATTACAATATCAACACTTGTTTCCTGTTTGTGGAGGGATAAATCCATACGGGGCGAGTTTATACAGGCCTCATACAGAAGCAGTGCGGCACTGCTTGGAATAGCTTTTATCCAGAATATCTATGGAAATGCAGGCATGGCACCCGTCATGATTATAGGAAGCGTACCGCTTTACAACGTGATGGCTGTTATAGTGCTTTCATTTTTTAAGCCGGGGCAAAACGGCATAGACAGGGCAGTGCTCAAAAAGACATTTAAGGGAATAGTGACCAATCCTATTATTTTAGGAATTGTTGCAGGACTTCTGTGGTCAGCTATAGGTCTGCCGTTTGCGGGAATACCGGCAAAGGCTGTGACGAGCATTGGCAATATGGCAACGCTATGGGCTTATGGCCATGGGTGCCACCTTTGATTTGAAAAAAGCATCAGCAAAGGCAAAGCTGCATTTGCAGCCACATTTATCAAGCTTGTAGGCTTTGTGGCAGTATTTCTTCCTATTGCGGTAGCCTTCGGGTTCAGGGACAGTGAGCTTATTGCAATTCTTGTGATGCTTGGCTCAGCAACTACAGTAAGCTGCTTTGTCATGGCAAGGAACATGGGGCATGAGGGCGTTATCTCATCGACCACGATAATGCTCACAACACTGCTCAGTGCGTTTACGCTGACACTCTGGCTTTATATAATTAAAAGTCTGGGGCTTGTATAAAATGGAAGAACATAACTGTTGATTTGGTGGATAATTCCTCTTTACTTTAGCGTGATAATTTGCTAATATGTTAAAAGGTTGTAGTTATTGGATGATTTTGAATAATTACAATGATTATTTAACATATGGAGGAAATGAGCATGAGAAGAGGATTAGCACTTCTTTTGACAGCAACTTTAGCACTTTCAATGACTGCCTGTGGTGGCAGCAAGGGTGCAGGAACACAAAAAAGCGAAAAGGGCGACGGCATGACCTACGCAGTTGAGGCAGGCTCAGCAGGAGAGGCTGTGGCAAAGGAAAAGGGCTTTAATTACAATTCGGTTTCATCACAGGCTGATGCGCTTATGGAGGTTAAATCAGGTACATCTGATGCGGCAATCATAGACCTTTTAATGGCAGGAGATGATTGGAGAGGGCACAAGCTACCCTGATTTAGTACATACAACAGAGCTTACCTCAGAGAAGTATGGTGTCGGATGCCGTAAGGGTTCTGATCTTGCTTCATATATCAACAGTGTATTCGCAGAAGCATATGCTGATGGCAGCGCGCAGGAGATTGCAAAGAAATACGGAGTACAGGATTCACTCCTTGAGCAGGAGCCTTACGAGTTCAAGCAGTCTGAAAGCGACAGTGATGTGGATTATATCAAGTCACAGGGCAAGATGATTGTCGGTATCACAGAGTTTGAGCCTATGGATTACAAGGATAAGGATGACAAATGGATTGGCTTTGATGCAGATATGGCTAGACTTGTCGGTGAGAAGCTCGGCGTGGATGTTGAATTTGTAGTTATCGACTGGGACAACAAGGTTATGGAGCTTGATTCAAAGAAGATTGACGTTGTCTGGAATGGCATGACACTCACAGATGAGGTTACAAAGTCTATGGAATGCACAAATGCATACTGTAACAATGCACAGGTAGTTGTAGAGCGGGAGAAATAAAATGTTCTGGAATGTTACACAAGCACTAATGAGTGGTCTGTGGACCACCTTTGAAATATTTATACTGACACTTATATTTTCACTGCCACTGGGGCTTATATTTGCATTTGGGCTTTTGAGCAGGTTTAAGCCTGTCAAGGCTGTCATGAATGTGTTTGTATGGGTTATCCGCGGCACACCGCTTATGCTTCAGCTTATCATTATATTCTACGGACCGGGCTTGTGGCTTCATCAGGCTATATGGAGTGGTGACGAGACCGGACGTATTACAGCGACGGTTGTAGCGTTTGTCATCAACTATGCATGTTATTTCTCTGTTATATTCAGAGGTGGCATAGAGGGTGTTCCGGCCGGTCAGAGAGAGGCAGGACAGGTGTTAGGCATGACAAAGCAGCAGATTTTCTTTAAAATCACTCTGCTTCAGATGATCAAGCGTGTTGTTCCGCCTATGTCAAATGAGATAATCACTCTGGTAAAGGATACTTCTCTTGCCAGAATTATTGCGGCATACGAGCTTACCTTTGCGGGAGCGGCGTTTATGAAGTCTGACGGACTTACATGGCCGCTGTTTTATACAGGTGTATTTTATCTCGTATTTGTCGGAATCCTTACACTTTTATTTAATTATATCGAGAAAAAGCTGGATTATTTCAGGTAGGAGGAAGACATGGCAATTTTAGAGGTTAGAAATATAGAAAAACATTTTGGAAGGACTAATGTGCTTAAGGATGTCAGCTTTTCCATGGAGGAGGGCAATGCTCTTGCGATAATCGGTTCATCAGGCTCAGGAAAGACTACGCTGTTACGGTGTCTTAATTTCCTTGAAAGGCCTGACAGTGGCCAGATTATTGTAAATGGTGAGACTCTTTTTGATGCTTCCGAAGCGGGCAAGGATAAAGACGCCGAGCTTCGCAAAAAGAGGCTGCATTTTGGTATGGTGTTTCAGCAGTTTAATCTTTTTCCGCAGTACACGGCACTTGAGAATGTCACTTTGGCAGAGCGCCTTCTGGCACAGGAGACACCTGAGTTTAAAAAGGATAAAAAAGCAATCCTTACACGTATTGATGAGCATGGAAAGGAGCTTCTGGACAGAATTGGGCTTGCTGAGAGGATGAACATTATCCGCATCAGCTCTCAGGTGGACAGCAGCAACGTGTAGCTATAGCAAGGGCACTGGCGCTTAAGCCTGATATACTCTGCTTTGATGAGCCTACATCGGCTCTTGACCCGGAGCTTACAGGAGAGGTGCTCAAGGTCATCCGTTCCCTTGCGCAGCAGAATACCACAATGATTATTGTCACACATGAGATGGCCTTTGCGCGCGATGTAGCAGACCAGGTAATCTTTATGGATGGTGGTGTGATTGTTGAGCATGGCGACCCGCATGAGGTGATTGACCATCCGAAGGAGGAGCGTACCAAGCAGTTCCTCACCAGATATGCGAACGGCTGATGTGTGAGAAATATATTATACATGTCGAAAAAGTGTGAAATAAGTGTAAATTGAAAAGTAGATATTGATTTTTTTTTAACAAACATATATACTAACAAAAGAAATGGATGTAAATCCATAATTTATAGAAAAGAGGTTTATTCAAATGGCAAATGTTGATTTAACAAAGTATGGCATTACCGGAACAACAGAGATCGTTCACAATCCTTCTTACGAGACATTATTCGAGGAAGAGACAAAAGCCGGCCTTGAGGGTTACGAGGTTGGTAAGGAGACAGAGCTTGGTGCAGTTAACGTTAAGACAGGTATCTACACTGGACGTTCTCCTAAAGATAAATATATCGTTATGGACGAGAATTCTAAGGACACAGTATGGTGGAATACACCTGAGTATCCAAACGACAACCATCCAATGAAAGAGGATGTTTGGGCAACAGTTAAGGATCTTGCTAAGAAAGAGCTCTGCAACAAGAAGCTTTTCGTAGTAGATGCATTCTGTGGAGCAAACAAGGATACACGTATGGCAGTTCGTTTCATCGTTGAGGTTGCTTGGCAGGCTCATTTTGTAACAAACATGTTCATCAAGCCATCAGCAGAGGAGCTTGAGAACTTCGAGCCTGATTTCGTAGTATACAATGCTTCAAAGGCTAAGGTTGAGAACTACAAGGAGTTAGGTCTTAACTCAGAGACATGTGTAGCATTCAACATCACATCAAAAGAGCAGGTTATCATCAATACATGGTACGGCGGAGAGATGAAGAAAGGTATGTTCTCTATGATGAACTACTTCCTCCCACTTAAGGGCATCGCTTCAATGCACTGTTCAGCAAACGCTGACATGAACGGAGAGAACACAGCAATCTTCTTCGGTCTTTCAGGAACAGGTAAGACAACACTTTCTACAGATCCTAAGCGTCTTCTTATCGGAGATGACGAGCACGGCTGGGATGACAACGGCGTATTCAACTTCGAGGGTGGATGCTACGCTAAGGTTATCGGTCTTGACAAAGAGTCTGAGCCTGATATCTACAACGCAATCAGAAGAGATGCTCTTCTTGAGAACGTTACAGTTGCTGATGATGGAAAGATTGATTTCGATGACAAGAGTGTTACAGAGAATACTCGTGTATCATACCCAATCAACCACATTACAAATATCGTTAAACCTATATCATCTGCTCCAGCTGCAAAGAACGTGATCTTCCTTTCAGCAGATGCATTCGGAGTACTTCCTCCAGTATCTATCCTTACACCTGAGCAGACACAGTACTACTTCCTTTCAGGATTTACTGCAAAGCTTGCAGGAACAGAGCGTGGAATTACTGAGCCAACACCTACATTCTCAGCTTGCTTCGGACAGGCATTCCTTGAGCTTCATCCTACAAAATACGCTGCAGAGCTCGTTAAGAAGATGGAGAAGAGCGGTGCTAAGGCATACCTTGTAAATACAGGATGGAACGGAACAGGAAAGAGAATCACAATCAAGGATACAAGAGGAATCATCGACGCTATCCTTTCTGGTGCTATCCTTGATGCTCCAACAAAGAAGATCCCTATGTTCGATTTCGAGGTTCCTACAGAGCTTCCGGGAGTTGATTCAGGAATCCTTGATCCTCGTGACACATATGCTGATGCTTCTGAGTGGGAGGCAAAGGCTAAAGATCTTGCAGAGAGATTCAACAAGAACTTTGTTAAGTACACAACAAATGAGGCTGGTAAAGCACTTGTTGCAGCAGGACCACAGTTATAATATATTACAACAGAATTATATTAGATAATTCTAAAGCCGGGCGGTGTATGTCGCCCGGCTTTTTTTTTGAAGATACTGTATAAAACGTTATAAAACAGGCATTTATCGAGGTTATGGATGTATAAATATTGTTATTGATAATATGAATTTAAGTTATATTAACGATATTGCTTGACAAATACAGATTATAGTAATATTATCATCATGTGAACAGAAAAAATAGAAATTGTGAGGAAGGTTTTTCGATGAGAAGACAGGCATTATCTCTTTTAGTTGAGAACAATCCCGGAGTGACCAGTCGTATTTCAGGACTGTTCAGTCGCAGGGGATTTAATATTGATAGTTTCTCCTCAGGGGTTACAGCAGATCCGCGCTACACACGTATCACAATTGTTGCAAGCGGTGATGAGCAGGTGCTTGAGCAGATAGAGAAGCAGTTGGCGAAGCTTGAGGATGTACTTGATATCAAGAAGCTTGAGCCGGGACTCTCAGTGTGCAGGGAGCTTATTATGATAAAGATAAGAGCACTCGATACACAAAGACAGGCAGTTATGAATGTGACTGAGATCTTCCACGGCAAGATAGTTGATGTCACTCATGACTCTATGATTATTGAGCTCATAGGTACACAGGACAAGCTTGATAATTTCATAGACTTACTTAGCGGCTATGAGATATTAGAGCTCGCAAGAACGGGAATCACAGGACTTACCAGAGGTTCCGATGATGTAGTTATGTTGGATTAGTCACAGGACAATCCTTACATATAAATAGTTTACTTAAATTAACAGGAGGAAAACAAAATGGCAGAACCAAGATTATTTTATCAGGATGATTGTAACCTTTCATTATTAGAGGGCAAGACAATTGCCATTATCGGTTACGGCAGCCAGGGACATGCACATGCACTTAACTTAAAGGATTCAGGATGCAATGTCATCATCGGTCTTTATGAGGGCAGCAAGTCATGGAAGAAAGCAGAAGAGCAGGGCTTCAAGGTATATGTCGCTGCAGAGGCTGCAAAGCAGGCTGATATCATCATGATTCTTATAAATGATGAGTTACAGGCAGATATGTACAAGAAGGACATCGAGCCAAACCTTGAGCCGGGCAACATGCTTATGTTCGCTCACGGCTTCAACATCCACTTTGGATGCATTAAGCCACCAAAGGATGTAGATGTAGCTATGATCGCACCTAAGGCTCCGGGACATACAGTACGTTCAGAGTACCAGGCAGGAAAAGGAACACCTTGTCTTATCGCTGTAGAGCAGGATGCTACAGGAAAGGCATGGGACCTTGCACTTGCATATGGTCTTGGAATCGGCGGAGCAAGAGCCGGACTTCTTGAGACAACATTCCGTACAGAGACAGAGACAGACCTCTTCGGTGAGCAGGCAGTTCTTTGTGGTGGTGTTTGTGCACTTATGCAGGCTGGTTTCGAAACACTTGCGAGGCTGGTTATGACCCAAGAAACGCATACTTCGAGTGTATCCATGAGATGAAGCTCATCGTAGACCTTATCTACCAGTCAGGCTTCGCAGGTATGAGATACTCTATCTCTAATACAGCTGAGTATGGTGATTATGTAACAGGACCTAAGATTGTTACAGCTGAGACAAAGAAAGCTATGAAGAAGATTCTTTCTGACATCCAGGATGGTACATTTGCTAAGGAGTTCTTACTTGATATGTCACCAGCAGGACGTCAGGTACACTTCAAGGCTATGAGAAAGCTTGCTTCTGAGCATCCTTCAGAGAAGGTTGGCGAGGAAATCCGTAAGCTTTACAGCTGGAATGATGAGAGCGACAAGCTCATCAACAACTAATCTGTCAGATATATATGACAATAAGACCCGGGGCAGTGATGCACCGGGTTTTTTATATAGCAAAACTTGACAAAATATAGTGTGATGTGTAAAATTATGAATGTTAATCAGACGGATTAAAAATACGCCTTCGTCTCTTTGAGAGGCGGAGCGTTTTTGATATAAGGAGGCAAGTATGTCAGAACCATACAATCACAAGGCCATAGAGAAAAAATGGCAGGAATACTGGAAAGAACACGAGACATTCAAGACAGATGTTTGGGATTTTTCAAAGCCTAAATACTATGCACTTGATATGTTCCCTTACCCTTCAGGAGTAGGCCTTCACGCTGGACATCCGGAGGGCTATACAGCTACAGATATCATGTCGCGTATGAAGAGAATGCAGGGCTACAATGTACTTCATCCGATGGGATATGATTCATTCGGTTTACCGGCAGAGCAGTATGCTGTAAACACAGGTCATCATCCAAACGGTTTCACTCAGAAGAATATAGAGACCTTCTCAAAGCAGTTAAGAGAGCTTGGTTTTGATTATGACTGGTCAAAGATGATTTCTACAAGTGACCCTGAGTTTTACAAGTGGACACAGTGGATTTTCAAGAAGCTTTATGAGGCCGGATATGCAAAGCATATTGATATGCCTGTAACTGGTGCGAAGAGCTTGGAACAGTTCTCTCAAACGATGAGGTTATAGATGGCAAGTCAGAGCGTGGCGGCTATCCTGTAGTCCGCAAGAACATGAAACAGTGGGTTATTGACCAGCCGGCATTTGCAGAAAAGCTCCTTGAGGGGCTTGATGAGATAGACTGGCCTGAGTCTACCAAGGAAATGCAGAGAAATTGGATTGGCAAGAGCACAGGAGTCGAGGTCAAATTCCAGATTGTAGGCGGTGGAGAGTTCTCTATCTTTACTACATGTATCGAGACAATATATGGTATCACATTTATGGTGCTTGCTCCGGATGGAGATATAGTAAAGGGTCTCATGGACAGAGTCGAGAACAAAGAAGAGGTTCAGGCTTACATAGATGAGACTGTAAAGAAGAGCGATATGGACAGAACTGAGCTTAACAAGACAAAGTCAGGCTGTGAGCTTAAGGGACTTCATTGTATCAACCCTGTAAACGGCAAGGAAGTGCGCATGTTCATCGGTGATTTCGTACTGGCAAGCTATGGTACAGGTGCTGTTATGGCAGTTCCTACCCATGATCAGCGAGATTTCGAGTATGCACAGGCTCATGATATTGAGATGATTCAGGTAATTGATGGTGCAGATGTATCAGAGCATGCATTTGAGAAGCACGATTACCTTGGAAAGGGCTGCAAGCTCATCAACTCAGAGGAGTTTACCGGAATGGTAGTCGAGGATGCTAAGGAAGCTATCACAGCCAAGCTTGAGAAGATGGGCGTGGCAAAGAGAACTGTAAACTACAAGTTCCGTGAGTGGATTTTTGCACGTCAGAGATACTGGGGAGAGCCTGTTCCATGTGTATACAAGGAGGATGGTTCAATCTATTTCCTTCCTGATGATGAGCTTCCGCTCGTCCTTCCTGAGCTTGAGGATTACAAGGGCAAGAATGGCAAGGCACCTCTTGAGAATGCTACAGAGTGGAAGCAGTATGACAGAAACGGCGTAAAGGGTACTCGTGAGACATCCACCATGCCAGGCTCGGCAGGATCCTCATGGTATTATATGAGATATATCGATCCACACAATGATAAGGAATTTGCAAATCAGGAGCTCTTAAAGCACTGGATGCCTGTAGATCTCTATGTTGGTGGACCGGAGCATGCGGTAGGACACCTCATGTATTCAAGAATCTGGAACAGATTCCTCTTTGATCAGGGCTTATCTCCAGTAAAGGAGCCTTTTAAGAAGCTCGTACATCAGGGAATGATCCTTGGATCAAACGGTATCAAGATGGGCAAGAGATTCCCGGAGTTCGTAGTAAATCCTAGTGATGTAGTCGAGGAGTACGGCGCTGATACACTTCGTCTCTACGAGATGTTCATGGGACCACTTGAAGTTTCAAAGCTTGGAATGACAGCAACGTACAGGGAGCAAAGAGGTTCATCACACGTGTATGGAATTTCTTTACAGAGCCTGAGAATATTATCGAAGAGGATGACGGAAAGCTCACAAGAATCTATCATCAGACAGTAAAGAAGGTCACAAACGACTTCGAGGCACTTGGCTACAATACAGCTATCAGCCAGATGATGATTTTTGTCAATGAAGTATACAAGGCAGGCAGATGTCCTAGAGAGTTTGCAGAGGGACTTATCAAGATGCTTTCTTGTGTATGTCCACATGTTGGTGAGGAAATCTGGCAGAGAATGGGACATGACGATACAATCGCATTTGAGCCATGGCCGGTATACGATGAGGCAAAGACTGTTGAGGATACAGTAGAGATTGCTGTACAGATCAACGGAAAGACTAAGGGCACTCTTGAAATCGGAAAACAGGATCCTAAGGATGAGGTTATTGCAAAAGCAAAGGATGTTATTGCAGATAAGCTTACAGGAAATATCGTAAAAGAGATTTATGTTCCGGGACGTATTGTAAACATCGTAATGAAATAAAAATTAACCGGTATTTTGCACAGCCACTAGACGGCCGGCAGAATACGGGTGATTTTATTTTTGAGAACATGTGGTGGAAGTGATGGATCACTTCGCGAAGCTTCTGCATACCGCGCTGGATCGCATCCCTGGAATTTTTCCAGTCGGCATCTTTATTTTTATAATCATATTTTTCGATGAACCATGCAACATCTTCATATATGCGGTTCATGTTGTCGTGCATTAGAGGGAGCACGATATCGTAAAATTCTTTGCGCTTATCACCTTTTAAATAAGTGTCAGCTCCTTCCAAAACCACTTTCAGGTGATCGAGACAAAATCCTTTTGTGTTCTTTAATTTTTCTTTTAGTTCAGGATCCTTTTCATACATAGTGAAGAAGGTCTTCATGTATGCATTAAAGGTCTTGTTTACGCTGTCGCATATAAAGCAGGTTGATTCACGCTTGTTAATCCAGTCCACGATGGAATTTGAGGAGGCGTTTGCTTTTTTGAAAAGACCGCTCCTTTGCACTGAATCAGGCTTAAAGTTCTTAAATTCTTTGTCCATCTCCTCAATATGGCGCATGTACATGGTTTTTAGTATCCAGGCGTTTCCGAGTGAATTGCCATAGTCAAACATTTTTTTGAAATGTGCACGGCAGAAGCCTCCTTATCGGTCATATCGCGTATGTCAGCCTCCATGTAAGAGGCACCATGACCAAGTACAAAATCCATGACGTGATCCTCAGTGCGTTTTTCTATATAGCAGAAGGGACATTCGCCGGCATTGTCAAAGGCGTCTGATATGGGGATAGTGTGTATTTGTTCTTTCAAGGTAATACCTCCGGGGTCATATTTTTTTATTTAAAAATCTTCTGGTGTGTAGCTCTCATAAAACTTGATAAAGGTCTGTAAAGAGGTGGAAAGCTTTGAAGACTCCTTGTAAGCAAAGCCAACCTCACGCTTGTGGATTGGTATGCCGAGAGGAATTTCAATCAGGGTACCGTCAGCAAGCTCCTTTGAAACTATGCTTTTTATGACGCAGGCCACACCTACGCCTATTTTGCAAAGTCGATGAGCAGGTCCATATTTGATATATCTATAGAGTCCTTTACGTGTATCTGGTTCTCCTGCAGATAATCATCAATATATTTACGGGTCATATTGCCTTTATCGAGAAGCATGAGAGTAGAGTTTTGCAAAATCTCGCTCTTTTTGACACCACGGGCGCTTAAGTTGCGCAGATAGTCCTTTGTAGTGACAAATATATCCTCGATGTTGTCCAGATAATAGAAATTGAAAGTCTTAAGGGATGCTGGTTTTCCAATCAGACCTATATCTATTTTGTCATCATCGAGGAGCTTTAAGGTCTCATTGGTGGACTGACATTCGATTGAGATGCTTATATGAGGATTTCTGTGTATGAATTCCTTGAGATATGGCAAAAGCATATATTTGCAGAGTGTTGAGCTGACACCAATCTTAAGCTGGCCGACACCGAGCTCTATTGAGCGCTTCAGCTTTTCCTCCCCCTCATTTAATGCCTCAAAGGCCTCGCTTACATGATCATAAAGAAGCCTGCCCTCATCGGTCAAGACGACACCTCTGGAGCTTCTGGAAAAAAGCTTGCATTCCAGTCCGTCCTCAAGCTTTTGAATTGACTTGCTGATGGCAGGCTGGCTGATATAGAGCTCCTTGGCTGCCTTTGATATATTGCCGGCATTGGCGACAGTATAGAAAATCCAGTAAGATGAGAGATTCTGGTTCATTTGTACCTCCTGTGGTTTGTACTTTTAATGGGCTGTAATCGTTGCTTGTCACAAAAAGGTGTGAACATCAACAAATCTGTGTTTATTATACCATGATATTTAGTTATGGTAAATATGTTTATTATGTATTTTTATTATGGAAAATCATATGTTATGATGTCTTAAGTAAACTTGATTCAGATACAATCATAATACAATATTTTTATATGCTAGGAGGAATATAAGCATGGGAATGACAATGACACAGAAGATTCTTGCTGCACACGCAGGCCTTGACTCTGTTAGTGCAGGACAGCTCATTGAGGCTGATTTAGATCTTGTGCTTGGAAACGACATTACCTCACCTGTAGCGATTCATGAGATCGACAAGATGAAGGTAGAGGGAGTGTTTAATAAAGATAAAATCGCACTCGTTATGGATCACTTTGCACCAAACAAGGACATCAAGTCAGCAGAACACTGTAAATGTGTTCGCGAGTTTGCATGCAAAAACGAGATTACAAATTACTTTGATGTAGGAAAAATGGGCATCGAGCATGCACTTTTACCTGAGCAGGGACTTACCGTGGCAGGTGATGTGATTATAGGAGCCGATTCACATACATGTACATACGGAGCTTTAGGAGCCTTCTCTACAGGTGTGGGAAGCACTGATATGGCAGCAGGAATGGCTACAGGCAAGGCCTGGTTTAAGGTACCTTCTGCCATCAAGTTCAATATTGTCGGAAAACCGGCTGAGTGGATCAGCGGTAAAGATGTTATCCTTCATATCATCGGTATGATTGGTGTGGACGGCGCACTTTATAAGTCAATGGAGTTTGTCGGAGATGGACTTAAATATCTTTCTATGGACGACAGATTTACTATCGCCAATATGGCAATTGAGGCCGGCGGCAAGAATGGTATCTTCCCTGTAGATGATCTCACAAGAGAGTACATGAAGGAGCATTCAAAGCGTCCGTTCACAGAGTATGAGGCTGATAGTGATGCAGAGTATGATGAAGAGTATACAATCGACCTTAGCACACTTAAGTCTACAGTTTCATTTCCACATCTGCCTGACAATACACGTACCATCGATGAGGTGGGTGATGTAAAGATTGACCAGGTAGTAATCGGCTCATGTACAACGGCCGTATGGATGATCTGCGTATTGCAGCAAAGATTCTTGAGGGTAAAAAGGTTGCGGATGGTATCAGGGTTATCGTGATTCCTGCAACACAAAAGATTTATCTTCAGGCTATGGAAGAGGGCCTTCTTAAGACATTTATCGAGGCTGGTGCCATTGTGAGCACACCTACCTGCGGACCATGTCTTGGCGGATACATGGGAGTGCTCGCTGAGGGCGAGAGATGCGTATCTACCACAAACCGTAACTTTGTCGGACGAATGGGTCATGTGGATTCTGAGGTTTATCTGGCAAGCCCTGCTGTTGCAGCTGCAAGTGCCATTACAGGTAAGATTTCAGGACCAAAGGATGTTATGTAAAGATTGGAGGAAGCACAATGAAAGCAGCACACGGTCGTGTATTTAAATATGGAGACAATGTCGATACAGATGTAATCATTCCCGCAAGATATCTGAATTCTTCTGATCCTAAGGAGCTTGCAACACACTGCATGGAGGATATCGATAAGGATTTTGTAAATAATGTAAAGGTCGGGGATATCATGGTAGCCAACAAGAACTTCGGCTGTGGTTCATCAAGAGAGCATGCACCGATTGCCACCAAGGCTGCCGGCGTAAGCTGTGTTATCGCAGAGACATTTGCAAGAATTTTCTACAGAAATGCAATCAATATAGGTCTTCCTATTATCGAGTGCCCTGAGGCAGCAAAGGCAATAAATGCCGGTGATGAGGTTACTGTAGACTTTGATTCCGGTATCATCACAGATGAGACAACAGGAGAGAAGTTTAAGGGACAGGCCTTCCCACCGTTCATGCAGAAGATTATCGACTGCGAGGGACTTGTAAACTATATAAATCAGAAGTAATTATAAAAATTCCCGAGGTTATATAACCGCGGGAGTTTTTAGTACAATATTAAAAGTAATGTTGTTTACAAATAAATTGTAGCATTTTTGTTATTGATTTGATATATGAAATTTATTATACTATAAATGATAATAATTGTCTGCATATAGAGATGCTGCAATATGGATTTAGATAAGATAAAAAGAGAAATGAGGTAAAAAATGGATTTATTATATTCAAGCACAAGAAACAGTGAAAAGAAAATAACAGCTTCACAGGCTATCCTTAAGGGTCTTGCCGATGACGGAGGATTATTTGTACCTGAGAGCATTCCGGCACTTGATGTTTCTATTGAGGAGCTTTCTAAGATGTCATACCAGCAGGTAGCATATGAGGTTATGAAGCTTTTCCTTACGGATTTCACAGAGGAAGAGCTTAAAAATTGTATCAACAGGGCATACGACAGCAAGTTTGATACTACTGAGATTGCACCGCTTAAGCTTGCTGACGGGGCTTACTACCTTGAGCTGTTCCATGGCTCTACAATAGCCTTCAAGGATATGGCATTATCCATTCTGCCTCATTTACTTATCACATCTGCAAAGAAAAACAATGTTAAAAACGAGATTGTCATCCTGACAGCCACATCAGGAGACACAGGAAAGGCAGCTATGGCAGGCTTTGCTGATGTTGAGGGTACACAGATTATCGTTTTCTATCCAAAGAATGGTGTCAGCCCGATTCAGGAGAAGCAGATGCTTACACAAAAGGGTGCCAATACTCATGTAGTGGGTATTCACGGCAATTTTGACCAGGCACAGTCAGCAGTAAAGGCTATGTTCAATGATAAGGCTCTTGCAGAGACGATGGATGCCGCAGGTATCAGTTCTCATCTGCCAACTCAATCAATATAGGTCGTCTTGTACCACAGATTGTGTACTATGTATATGCTTACTCAAAGCTTTTTGCACAGGGAGCTGTCGCAAAGGATGAGAAGATAAATATCGTTGTTCCTACGGGAAATTTTGGAAATATACTTGCAGCATTTTATGCAAAGAACATGGGACTTCCTGTTGCAAAGCTTATCTGCGCCTCAAACGAGAATAAGGTGCTTTATGATTTCTTCACAACAGGAGAGTATGATAAAAACAGAGAGTTTATCCTCACAAATTCACCATCCATGGATATTCTCATCTCTTCAAACCTTGAGAGACTCATTTACCGTATCGCAGGAAATGATGCAAATAAGAATGCTCAGCTTATGGCTTCACTTGCTAAGGATGGCAAATACACTGTAACACCTGAGATGAAGGAAAAGCTTTCTGATTTCTATGGAAATTACACAAGTGAGAAGGAAACCGCTGAGGTCATCAAAAAGCTTTACGAGGATACAGGATACATTATTGATACTCATACAGCAGTTGCAGCAGGTGTATATGACAAGTATAAGGAGGCTACAGGTGATACAGCCACAAAGACTGTTATCGCATCTACAGCAAGCCCGTTCAAATTCACGAGAAGTGTGATGGATGCAATTGATCCTAAGTATGATTCAATGACAGACTTTGAGCTTGTTGATGAGCTTTCAAAGCTCGGCAAGGTTAAGGTGCCAAATGCCATCGAGGAAATCAGGGATGCAAAGATTCTTCACAACACAGTATGTGATGTGGATCAGATGGAAAACACTGTTAAGAAAATGCTCGGTGTGCAGTAATAATATAATGTTACCTTTTGCCCATTTAATCATATAATTGTAATTTGTTTGATATATAATTATGTATAGCGCAACATAAAAGAACATCTGCTGATTGCAGATGTTCTTTTTTGTGCTCTAATTATAGAGTAAATAATTATCAGATTACTGAAACCGCCTTGCAGAGATATTAGAATTCAATAATAAAGTGAATGGCTCCGAAAGGGTATAACAGCTTGAGCTTGCAGGCTTTATTGAAGCTGCGTGTCTGTCCATCAAAATGCTCAGGTGCAGTGAGAGTAAGCTCAAGTGCCTGATCATTTGAACAGTTGACCAGAAACAGTCCATTGTTCAGGTTCAGGAAATCATCGAGAGATGCCTGTACATACTCGTCGTATACTGAAAATGATTCATTTACATAGCGTGATGCAAAATTGATGGCTGTTGTCTGACTCATGCCTATGTATGTAGATATGCATAGCTGCCCTCGATGTCCTGACGTACCATGCAGTCCGCACTAAAGCTGTCACATATCTCGGCAGAGAGCGGAGTGTAGTCATCACCGACAAATCGGATAAAGCTGTTAAACAAAAGCTCAAGATACATAATGTCAATGGCAGAAGGATCTATGCCTGTATTGGCAAAAAATGACCTATCAGATGATTTATACTGTCCTTATCCTCGAGTACCATGTCAAGATCGGAAATAGCATTCTCACTGCGGTAATCATGTATACTCTTTTCGAGAGTGGTATTGTCAATTATGCCTTTGTCTAAAAGAATCTGTCCTAAAAGAAGAAAGTCAGGGCTTTGGATGTTTAAGAGATCCTTTACCTGCTCGTCTGTCAGATAGCCCATTTCTATTGTAAGCTCACCAAACTTCTTGTCCTGATGGGTCTGCTCGACTATTACTGAATCAACCTCGGCAGCTGTCATAAGCCTGAGTGGATGGCAAGAGTACCGAGCTTTGCGTGCTTTTGTGCTTTTTCTTTGAGTGCGTCAAAAAGCTGCTCATTAGTGATATACCCCTTTGATAGGAGAAAATTGCCAAAAAAATTGAGTATACATATTAATTTCCTCCTATGTGCTTCTTAATCAGACTTATGACCTGATCCTTGTCGATTGGTTTCTGAATGAAGTCACATGCTCCGGCAGCAAGAGCCTTTTTAAGCTCGGACTGTGTGCCTACAGATGATGCAACGAAGATGGTAGCACTGCTGTCATACTCCATAATTTCTGAGATAGCGGCATTTCCATCCTTTACTGGCATTACAATGTCTATAAATGTGAGATTTGGCTTATGCTCCTTGTACA
>ENA-OQIM01000062-OQIM01000062.1-human-gut-metagenome-genome-assembly--contig:-NODE-62-length-31141-cov-2.099600_pt1 | contig 31141 bp, 36 predicted proteins | sample MGYA00242579_ERZ504744 | MGnify/ENA primary metagenome ERZ504744 (study PRJEB26092, sample SAMD00036441) | human gut metagenome | host: Homo sapiens | study: EMG produced TPA metagenomics assembly of...
CGCTGCTTCTGATGATTCCGGGCAACCTTCTGATCCACCATCTGGCGGGATACGACGAAGGTCAGTGCTTCTCTTCCGCTCGTCCCGGCGCTTGTTCTGATTGCACTCAGCGTCGTTCTGACCTGATCGGCGGTCTGATTCCGTCGAAGAAAGCGGCAAAAAGCGGATCCGGTTACGGCACTCCGGACAGAATAATCTGATCCTTAAAACACACTTTGCAAGTACACAAAAAGCGGCCGGCAGAGGCTTTTCAAAAGTCCCGCCGGCCGCTTTTTTCTATCTTAAACTTTTATTTTTCTTCCAGAGAAAATCCATGCTCTGTCCGCACCAGTGTCGTCTCATAGAAGGTCTTTGCGAACTGCACCAGATAAGCAGTATCTTTGGCGCCTGCCGTCTCATACGGGGAATGCATCGCAAGCTGAGCCATTCCGATATCCACGCTTGTTACCGAGACAAGAGAGTTCAGAATTGCACCGAGCGTGCTTCCGCCCGGAATGTCGGCGTGGTTTGCGAATATCTGGCACGGTACGCCTGCCTTCTCGCAAATCATCTTTGTTACGGCTTCCGAAACAGCATCGGTCGTGTATTTCTGGTTTGCACTCTGTTTGATGACAACGCCGCCGTTCATGTAGACGCGGCTCTTCGGATCGTATTTCTCCGCATGCGCCGGGTGGAAGGCATGTGCATTGTCAGCAGAAACAAGGAAGCTTCCCGCAAGATCTCTGTGATATGCAATCGTGTCTTTTCCACAGGCTGCATTGATATGCTGCAGTGTCTCTGTCAGGAACGAAGAATCCGCACCCTGCTTTGTGAGGCTTCCTACCTCCTCATTGTCAAAGATTGCGCAGACATTGACCTGGCCTGTTGCCTTTGCAACAAGAAAGCCCTTTAAGGAGCCAAACGCGCTCTGCAGGTCATCCAGACGCCCACTGGATAAAAACTCTTTTCCGGCACCCCAGATGGATCCTTCCACTCGGTTATACAGATAAAGCTCCATGGAGAGAATATCCTCTTTTGCGGTATCCGGCAGAAACAGCTCATAAAAATGATCTTTCGCTGTCTCATCACCGAGAATCGGGAGCATGTCGGTCTGCACACTGTATTTGATTCCGTTGTTGATGTCACGATTCAGATGAATCGGCAGATTCGGGATCGTCACCAGATCTCGTCCGGCATCAACCAGCACGGATTTCACGCTGTTTCCGTCACGTACCACCATGCGGCCCGCCAGGGAAAGCGGACGGTCAAACCATGGGGAACGGATCATTCCGCCGTAGCCTCCACGTTCAGGCGGGTGTAATGACCATCCGTCACGAATGGGTCCTCTCCCTTTACTTTAAACGTCGGACAGTCGCTGTGGCTTGCGATGATCTGGTAGCTGGAAAATGCGCTCTCAGGGATCTGGAACGCAATCACCGAGGATTCATTTCTCGTCACATAATATTTTCCGCCCGGAACGAGACTCCATTCTTTTGTCTCCTCCAGTTTTGTATATCCATTTTCGTTCAGCAGATCGCCGGCTTCTTTTACCACATGAAACGGGCTTTTGCACCGCATGATAAAATCGAGCAGCTCCTGCGCTGTATTCAGGTATTCCATAGTTTTTCTCCTTTGCATATATTCAAACGCTTCTTCTATTTTATAAAATCCCGCTGTCTTTTTCAAGACCCAAAAACCTGCGGGAACTTACTGTATCACTCGCAATCATCATTTCGAAGCGGATATTCGCAATCCGCTTCGCTACTCGCACATAAAACCAGCCGCTGCTTCGCAAAAAAATCCCGCACAGACAGATTTTTATTTTCTGTCGTGCGGGACTTACTTTTTCCGTTTTTTCTGCTATGCGGAAACCTGATTTCCGGTATACAGCTGGTAATATTTTCCTTTCTGTTCCATCAGCTGATCATGGGTACTCGCTCAATAATTTGTCCCTGCTCAAGAACCATGATACAATCGGCGTTTCGTACGGTGGACAGACGATGTGCGATAACAAAGGTTGTTCTTCCACTCATCAGCTTATCCATACCATCCTGAACAATGCGCTCGGTACGGGTATCGATGGAGCTTGTCGCCTCATCGAGAATCAGTACCGGCGGATCTGCAATGGCTGCACGCGCGATCGCAAGAAGCTGCCGCTGACCCTGGGACAGATTCGCACCGTCTCCGGTCAGCATTGTGTCATAGCCCTGCGGCAGACGCATAATGAATCCGTGCGCATTCGCCAGTTTTGCTGCTGCTACAACCTCATCCTCCGTCGCATCGAGCTTTCCGAAGGCAATATTTTCTCTTACCGTTCCCGTAAACAGATGTGTATCCTGCAAAACAATGCCAAGCGATCTTCTCAGGTCATCTTTTTGATCTTTCCAATGTTGATCTCATCGTAACGGATCTTACCTTTCTGAATATCATAGAAGCGGTTGATCAGATTGGTAATGGTTGTCTTTCCGGCTCCGGTAGAACCGACAAACGCGATCTTCTGACCCGGCTCTGCAAACAGCGATACATCGTGCAAAACAATTTTATCCGGGTTGTAGCCGAAATCAACATGTTCGAATACCACACGGCCCTGCAGCTCGCGGTAATCCACAGATCCATCTGCCTGGTGCGTATGCTTCCATGCCCATTTTCCGGTACGCTCTTTCGTCTCGGTGAGTTTTCCGTTTTCTTCCTTCGCATTGACAAGCGTTACATACCCCTCGTCCAGCTCCGGCTCTTCATCCATCAGTCGGAAAATACGTTCCGCTCCTGCAAGTGCCATAACAATTGCGTTCAGCTGCTGGCTGACCTGGTTGATCGGCATGTTAAAACTCTTGTTGAAGGTCAGAAAGCTTGCCAGACCACCGAGCGTAAAGCCACCGACGCTGCCAAGGGCAAGTGCACCGCCGACAATTGCACAGACAACATAGCTCATATTTCCAAGCTGTGCATTGATCGGTCCGATAACATTTGCAAACGCATTGGCATTGTAAGCACTCTCATACAGATTGTTATTAATTTCTTTGAATTTTTCGATATTCTCCTCTTCATGACAGAATACCTTGACAACCTTCTGGCCATCCATCATCTCTTCGATAAAGCCGTTGACTTTACCAAGATCCTCTGCTGTTTTACAAAGAAATTTCCGGAAAATCCGGCCACCTTTTTTGTCACTCCCAGCATGATAGATACCATAACCAGCGTTGTAATCGTCAGCGGGATGTTCAGAATCAGCATACTGACAAAGACACTGACAATCGTGATTGCACTGTTGATGATCTGCGGGATACTCTGACTGATCATCTGACGCAGGGTATCAATATCATTTGTATAAATCGACATGATGTCGCCGTGCGCATGGGTATCAAAATATTTAATCGGCAGCTTTTCCATATTGCCGAACAGATCATTTCTCAGATTCCGCAGGGTTCCCTGGGATACATAAATCATGGTACGGTTCTGAACGAACGCAGCCACAATACCGATTCCGTAAAATCCGGCCACCCGCAAAATTGCGTGGAGCAGCGGGCCAAAATCCGGATCCGGCTGGGTCAGCATCGGCGTGATATAGCCGTCAATCAGCGTTTTCATAAACATCGTTCCCTGTACATTTGCCAGGACATTGACAAAATCGCAATGACAACAGCGATGCAGTGTACCGTATAATCCTTTAATACATATTTCATAATTCTGGTAAAGATCTTCATCGGATTCTTGACCTGCGGTTTCACCCCTCTTGGAGGTCTTGCTCCCGGCCCCTTTACCTGCTGTACTCTCTCTGCCATTCCTTACTCACCTCTCTTTTCGTCAAAGTCTCCGCCGCCACCGGTCTGAGACTCATATACTTCGCGGTAAATTTCATTGGTTTTCAGTAATTCCTCATGGCTTCCAAAACCATTTACTTTTCCGTTCTCCATGACAATGATGCGGTCTGCGTCCTGCACACTGGAAATACGCTGTGCAATGATCAGCTTTGTCGTTTCAGGAATCTCAGTCAGGAATGCCTTCCGGATTTTCGCGTCGGTTGCGGTATCGACAGCACTTGTACTGTCATCCAGAATCAGCACCTTTGGTTTCTTCAGCAGTGCTCTCGCGATACAGAGGCGCTGTTTCTGACCGCCGGATACGTTGGATCCGCCCTGCTCGATGTAGGTGTTATAGCCTCCGGCATCCGATCGATAAATTCATCGGCGCAGGCAAGACGGCAGACACGCTTGCACTCTTCTTCCGAAGCATTTTTATCACCCCATCGGAGGTTGTCGAGAATAGTACCGGAAAACAGCACATTTTTCTGTAAAACAACGGCTACTTCATTTCGCAGCGTTTCCATATCGTAGGAGCGGACATCCTTTCCGCCGACCTTAACGGATCCATCTGTTACATCATACAGACGGCTGATCAGGTTGACAAGACTTGTCTTCGCACTTCCGGTTCCGCCAATAATACCGATTGTCTCACCCGATTGGATGGAAAGATTGATATCCGAAAGAACCGGCTCGCCGGCTCCTTTTTTGTAGTTGAAATAGACATGATCGAAGGTAATGCTTCCATCCGGAATCGAAAAGTCCGGATTCTCCGGATTATCGAGATCACTCTTCTCATTCAGGACTTCTGAAATACGGCGCGCACTTGCAAGGCTCATTGTGATCATAACGAATACCATGGAAAGCATCATAAGGCTCATCAGAATGTTCATGCAATAGGTCAGAAGGCTCATCAGTCTCCGGTCGAAAGACTGCTTCCGACAATCATTTTGGCGCCGAGCCAGCTGATCAGAAGAATACAGCTGTACACGGTCAGCTGCATCAGCGGTGCATTAAAGGAAAGATTTTCTTCTGCTTTACAGAAAATTTTATAAATATTTTCGGACGCTTTGTGAAATTTTCCTGTCTCATAATCTTCGCGCACATACGCTTTTACCACACGGATTGCGGATACGTTTTCCTGCACACTCGCATTTAATTCATCATATTTTGGAAATGCCTGCTCGAAATATTTGGTTGCAGACCGCATGATCAGAAACAGACACGTTCCAAGAAGAATAACGGCCACCAGATAAATGCTCGCAAGGCGTGCATTGATGTAAAACGACATAATCATTGCAATGATCATACTCGCCGGTGCACGCATGCACATACGAAGGATCATCTGATATGCATTCTGCAGATTCGTCACATCTGTGGTCAGACGGGTGACAAGACCTGCTGTACTGAATTTGTCAATATTGGAAAAAGAATATTCCTGGATATTTTCAAACATGGCCTGACGCAGATTTTTTGCAAATCCGGCAGATGCCTTTGCTCCATATTTTCCGCCCATGATACCTGCAAACAGACCGATGGCTGCTGCCACTACCATGAATGCTCCCACCACGTAAATGTGATGGAGATCGCCTTTTTCTACACCGTTATCGATAATGGATGCCATCATAAGAGGAATGATCATCTCCATGATAACCTCCAGAATCATGAAAATCGGAGTGGCAATGGAGGCTTTTTTAAACTCTTTTACCTGTGCTCCAAGTGTTTTTAACATGATGTCTCTCCTAACATATTTTTTACGTTGTTTTTGACCTGATCGATGACACGGTAGAAAGTGTCAAGATCTTCTTTTGAAATTCCCGCAACCGTCTGTTCTTCCAGCATATCGATCATATCTTTCGTCTTCTCGTGAAGCTCTCTTCCGGTATCGGTCAGCACCAGTTTTTCAGCCGCGCGTCATAGGGAACGGACTCCCGTTTGATGTAGCCCTTTTTCTCCATGAGCTTTAAAATGTTGGTCACGGTAGAGCGGCAGATCTTAAATTCCGCTTCAATATCTTTCTGGAAAATATCTTTGTGCTCGTTCCTGCACAGATAGCCCAAAATCCACCCGTGCATGGCCGTCAGTTCATCGACGCCCCGCTCTCTGGCGGCTGCCATCAGGTTCCGTGACATCATATTGTCCAGCGTCCGCAGTTCGTGGCCGATTTTTCTTTTTTTACAACACACGCTGCTTTTTTCCTCCTTTCCCCTTTGCTGCCGTCCCCATCTGTTCGTTATAAAACTGTTTGAATAAGGACTGTTCCATAAGCAACTGTTCTATAGATGACTGTTTCATATTAAACAGTTCGCTATAGAACATTCTAGGAGATTTTGTGGGAAATGTCAACCTGTTTGCGTAAAAAATCGAAAAAAATGCTCCGGATAAAAGTTTTTCACTTTCCGCCCGGAGCATTCCGCTCGTTTATTCTTCGATTTTTCTTCTTAAATAGCTTCCCACCATATGGGAAAAGTTGCGGATATCGCGCGCATACGCGAAATCCTTGCCGAAAATCTTCTGCTCCGCCATAAGCTCCGTCTCCTCGCCTACAAAGACCCCAAGCACCGAGACACCCTGCTGCCTGAGGCGCCGCACCTCAGTTGCCGTGTCATGCAGTGCATAGTCATCCCGGTACGGCTTTGGATTTCTCGCATTCGGCCGGTTCACCAGCACATCGTACGGCTTTCCGTCGCTTAAGAGGATCAGCAGCTTCCGGTCCTCCTGGCGTTTTAAAAGATCCATCCCCGCCGCCTTGACAGCAAGCCCGTCGCGGTTGTTGAGGATGTGATATACTCAAAAATATTGCTGTTCTTCTCCTGCGGATCGTCGTAATCGCGCATCCGGTGCAGGATCGTGTAATCCCAGAACGTACAGAAGCTCATCACGCGGAACGGGATGTGCAGGCGGCTTAAGGTCTCCGCCAGAATGTACGTCTGCAGTGTCACATTCTCCTGGCGCGGCCGCTGGGAACCGCTCGCATCTACGAGAATATCCACGACAAAATCCAGCGAATTCCGCCGCTGCTCCAGCCGGAACAGATCCGCATTCTGGCTCCGTCCCACCTTCCACATCCGCGCGGGCTGTAAAATTCCGTGGTCTGCATCCGCAAACGACTGATCCTCCTGCAGCAGCATCGCTTTTTTCAGTTCCTGATACAGCAGCGAAATGTTCTGCCGCACCGCGCGGTGCTGGTCGTAATAGGCATGAAGGTTTTTATCCTTCTGCTTCTGCGCGTAGGAGAGCTGATAATACTTTCCGACCGGATTTTTCAGCACACCCTCCGTGTAATAGAGGCTGCAGTCGCTGTGGATGCCGCGGCAGAGCTGGTAATTCCGGCTTTTCTCCTCACTCTCCGAGAGCCACGTTTTTCCGTAATTGCGCTGAATGTACTGATACATCCGTGCCAGCGCTTTCTCATCGACGACAACGACCTTTTTGGTATCGCTTCCCGCTGTTTTTTCTTTCTTCTCTTCCGCCTCTTTTGATGTGAAATTTGTCATATCAAGCGAAACTCGCTCCAGATATGTCTCGAGCCCGTCCTCATACAGCTCTTCCGAAAGGAAATCCTTCCAGGAATACTCGGTGAGCTCCTCGATCGTTACCGCAAGAACCGAGGCAAGATCACCGTGCTTTTTCACAAATGCGGGATCGACGACCTTATTGTACAGCTCGTCCGTCACCCGGATCAGTTCCATTGTATCCGCTGTTTCGGATGCGTGCTTCAGCAGTTTCATCCACTCCCGCGTTTTTCCCGAGTATGAAGGGCTTTTCCCCTCGTCCTCCTCTCTTCTTCCGCGCAGATACTCCAGTTTCAGGCGGCCTGTCTCATTTTTGGATAAAGATTCAAACGAGTGGTCCAGTATTTCCTCCGCTGCTCTCCTTCGAAAGCCCTTGACACCGGGGCGCTCGCTTTCGAGCCGCTTCGATACGGCCTCCTCCGTCACCAGCTGGGCGAGCATCATCAGTTCTCCCTCCGCTGCGCCGCTGTAAACCTTCTTCACCAGATACAGGCTGTAGGCTTCCCGATCAAAGTAACACGAAAAGGCGCCTGGCGGATTGTGTCGTACAGTACCGTATCCGGCTCCTTCGCATACCGCTCCACATCCGGTTTCAGCTTCAGCGTGTAGTCGCCGCTGACAGTCCAGACGAGATTGCGGATCCGGCTTTCCAGCTCCATCTCATGCGTTTTTAATGTTTCCTCTGTCACCATACGTATTTCCTCTAAAAAATATCCTGCGGCGTCCACTCTTCCGGAATCCGCGTGCGCACGACATCCCGCACGATCTCTTTTTCAAACAGGTCAAAGCATTTATTGACAATGCCGATCTGCACCGCAAGATACGGGGACAGCCCCTGGCGCATCGTGCCGATCGCTCCGAACAGACCGCGGAGGTCGAGCGCGCGCGTGGTGATTTCCGCCTGTTTTGCCTTTTTCTGCAGATCGAGGTAAAGGCCGGCCAGCGCTTCGCGTGCCGCCGGTTTCAGATCCGGGAATTTTGACTGCATCAAATAAAACAGTGTCTCTTCTGTAAGCGGCGGCATGTCAATCACCAGAAAGCGGGACACCAGCGCTTCATTCAGCTCCCTCGTTCCCGCATAGCCGTAATTCATCGTTCCGATCATCCGCGCCGCCGGGTGAAGCGGAATTTTATCGTAGCCCGGCACATCGATGATGCGGCGGTAGTCGAGCGCGGCGTGAAGAACACTGACCGCATCGTTTTTCGCCATGTTGATCTCATCGAGAATACCAAAACCGCCTTCCTCTGCACAGCGGTAAATGCTGCCTTTCCGGAGTGTGACCTCCTGGTTCTGGAACGTATCTGTTCCGATCAGCTCGGCGCTTCCTGTGTTTACATGGAAGGAAACGTTGTACGTCGGTCTTCCGAAAACATACGCCAGTGTCTCTGCCAGCACGTTTTTTCCCGTTGCCTTCTCGCCGGTCAGCAGCAGATTTTCGCCCTGCAGCAGCGCGGCAATTGCCATCTCCAGAATCTCTTTTCCGAAAAACGGGATTTCCGGCGTGCTCATGCGGTTCTCTAAGCCCTCCGCCACCGGATAGCTCTCGCGGAATTTCCGCACACTCTCAATTAACGCCCCGCTTACGCCCTGTTCCTGTAAAAATGAATCGTTCATCTTCTATTTTTTAATCCTCTCTGTCGTTAAAATATCGCTTTGCTTCTCTATAGTATACGGGATCCGGCCGCTTTCTGCAAGGTCGGACTTTGGCTCACTGCCCGCACAAAAAGACACCGGAAAACAGGTTTTCGTCCCATTTTCCGGTGTCTTGCTTCTATTTTATCTTCGATTCATCGATCGCATTATCCGCGGATTCCGAAAAGAATCTCCTCTGTGGAAGCTTTTGCCTCCTCGTCCAGGTTCTCTTTCTTATAGTTCTCATATCTCTGTTTGTGATGCGGATTCTCTGCCCACAGCTCGTCTGCGGCTTTTTCCACTCAGCAGCATACAGATCACATTTTCCGCACAGATGCTCTGCGCTCTCCGGAGACTGCAGGTCGGTTGACTTCGCGCCGGTCTTCTCTACCATCTCACGCAGCAGTTCCGGATTTTCGAGCATCGGACATGGACGCAGGTGGTTGCGGTTGAACGGCTGTCCATCGCGGTATGCCTGGAACAGCGGCTGCTGCAGTGCTTCGATCAGGGAAACTTCGTTGATGTTGGCGCCGGAGTAATGGATGAAAACACACGGCTCCACATCGCCGTTTGCATTGATATGGCAGTAGTTTCTTCCTCCTGCGATACAGCCTCCGACAAACTCACCGTCGTTCTGGAAGTCCATAACAAAGATCTGTTTGTCACTCTTATCGGAACGGATCTCACGCAGTCTGTGATAGATATATTTTCTCTGCTCAACCGTCGGCATCAGCTCCGGTGCAGCGTCCATGCCGACCGGCATGAAGTGGAAATACCAGCTGTAACGGCATCCGTGCTCGATCAAAAGATCCAGGAACTCGTCACTTGTAACGGTCTCGAGGTTTGCTCTTGTGTAGCAGATGGAAGTACCAAAAAGCAGACCGTGTTTTTTCATCAGATCCATGGCTGCCAGAACTTTATCGAAAATACCCTCGCCGCGCGTCCGTCGTTGACCTCCTCGAAGCCTTCCAGAGACAGGGAGAAGGAGATATTGCCGAGCTTCTGAACCGCCTCACAGAACTCCTCGTCGATCAGGGTTCCATTGGTGAAGCAGTGGAATTCACAGTCATGATGCTCTTCTGCCAGACGCAGGATGTCTTTTTGCGCACAAGCGGTTCGCCGCCGGTGAACATGTAGAAGTAGGTTCCCAGCTCTTTTCCCTGGCTTATGATATCAGAAAGTTTCTCATAGGAAAGATTCAGCTTGTGGCCGTATTCTGCTGCCCAGCATCCGGTGCAGTGCAGGTTACAGGCACTTGTCGGTCCATCAGCATCGTCCATGGGATGTTGCAGTTGTATTTTTCACGGTTCATACGGATCTGTTTCGTTCCGACGAAAGCTGCCTGGAATCCCAGGTTCAAAGCAGTCATTTTGATCACCTGCGGATCCAGCTCGTCCAGTCCGCGGTTGACATACTGTACCATTTGTTGTCCGGATTCTGCAGCATGGTGCGGATATTGTCGAACGTTTTCTCCGCAAACATATTTCCGGTAAATTTCTGTACAAAATCCGTCAGATTCAGCAGTGCTTTTGTTCTGTCATCTCCGTGGTTCACATATTTTAAAACACCATCGATCGCAGCGCCTGCAGCGGCTCTTTCTACTTTCATTTTGCATCCATTGTTCACGATCTCCTTTGTAATAGTTTAATATTTTCGCCCGGAATTGATCTGGTTTTGAATACCACATCCTGGCTTTTTCTCATTATATTCTCCATATTTGGAAAATACAACCCAAAATTCCCTCGTTTTGGACATATCAAAAAAAAGTGTCCCACGCGGGAACACTTTTTCCTGTTTTTCTCTTTCTGTTATGTTTCACATTGCATTTTCGGATTCACACAGGGCATTTCCTAATTTTCGATCAGAACCGCACGGATCGGGCCGCCGTATTGGTGTTTCTTTTGGATCGGCGCAGCCACGAGAAAATAATGACCAGAGGTCACTTTCTCCAGATTCAGATTTTCAACAATCACCGTGCCTTTTTTCAGTAACTGCTGATGAACATCATTCCCTGATGTCTCATTTCCGACGGTTTCCTGCTCCACACCGAGCAGCACCAGTTTTTTCTCTGCCAGGTAATCTGCCCCATCGCATGTAATCTGCGCATCGCCGCGGATCAGGAGACGTTCACAGTCTTCTTCCATGACCTCCTCGAGCACTTCTCTTGTCACTTTTCCCTCAAGCTCCGCCACCTGACAGATGCCAAGTGACCGGTCGAGCGTCGTCTGCGCCGTTCCTTCCTCCGTCATCAGATGACGCGGCGCGTCCATTGCGGAAAACTGCTCTCCGGAAATGTCATATAATTTCATATTTTCCTATCCTCAAACCGGGAAACTCCCGTCTTTCTTTTTTCCAATATTTGCCGATACTGCCAGATTCTGCCGGCAGCCAAACCTTGTTTAGTATAGCCTATTTTCGGACGCTTTACAAGGCTCATTTCTGCAAAAATTCTGACTTTTATACAGCAATCCTGTCTGCAATAAACAATTTGTCATTTTCACTCCCCTGATGTATAACAGAAATATCCAAACGGTTACGCTATCTTTCAAAAGGGAGGGAATCTTATGAAACTCCGGCTAAGCCCGTGGATCTGCGCCACGGCTTCGCCGGAGTTTTTACACTCTTCTGGTTTACGGAATCAGACGGTGAATGTCTCTTGGAAACAGGGATGCGTTCCGCACATTTTCAAATCCGAGAAGCCGTGCCGTAAACGCTCCAGCCCAAGACCGAGGCCGCCGTGCGGGGGCATGCCGCAGCGGTGCATCATTAGATAGCTCTCAAACGCTTCAACATGCATGCCGCGGCTTTCGAGCTTTTCCACCTGCTCCCGGTAATTGTGGATGCGCTGGCCGCCGGTCGTCACCTCAAGGCCGCGGAACAGAAGGTCAAAGCTTTCCGTCTCTGCCGGATTTTCTCTGCTGTCCATCGCGTAGAACGGGCGCTTGGCGCTTGGATAATGTGTCACAAATACGAAGTCACTGCCTGTCGTTTTCTTCACATATTCGCACAGCAGTTTTTCCTCCTCCGGTTCAAAGTCCAGTTTCTCCGAAAAGGCTCTTTTGTATACGCGGCTCACCAGCTCTTTCGCCTCGGAAAAACGGATTCTCGGAATCTCCGTGATCACCGGCACCTCTGCTTTTAAAAGCGAAAGCTCCGCTCCGCATGTCTCCTGCAGCCGTCCAAATGTGTACCGCAGCATTTCCTGCTCCATCGCCATGATGTCCTCAAAATTCTCGATATAGCCATCTCAAAGTCCACGCTTGTATATTCGTTCAGATGACGCGCCGTGTCGTGCTTCTCCGCCCGGAAGACCGGTGCGATCTCGTAGACACGCTCGAAGACGCCGACCATCATCTGCTTGTAAAACTGCGGCTCTGCGCCAGATATGCCTGTTCGCCGAAATACGACAGGGAGAAGATATTAGCTCCGCCCTCGGCTCCCGCTGCTACGAGCTTCGGTGTGTGGATTTCGGTGAAGTGCTGTCCATCCAGAAATTCGCGGAACGCCTGACAGATCCTGGCTGAATCTGGAAAACCGCGCGCTCTTTTTCATTTCGCAGCGTGATAGGCCGGTAGTCCAGCAGGTTCTCGATGGAAGTGTTGACCCGCTTCTGGTTGATGACAACCGGCGGTACTTCTTCCGGCTCCGAGAGGATTTCCACGTCTAACAGATGCAGGTCATACCCGCTTCTGGAACGCTCTTCACGGATCACCTCCGCGGTAAACCGGACACACGCCTCTTCTTTTAATTCCTCCAATGCAAACCGGGCATACGCCGGCTCGTACACGCACTGTACCATCTGCCGTTTCGTCCGAAGCAGCACAAATGCAAATGAGCTCATTTTTCGGATTTTGTAAATGCTTCCATGCAGCCGCACGATTTCGCCGATGTGTGCTCCTAACTGCTCTGCTTCGAGTTCCTCTGTTTTTCTTACTTTTACGGTATTCATTTCTGTCTTCATAGTCTTTTCTGCCTTTCTGTTCTGATTTTTCTTTATCGCCGCAAAATCAGCAGAAAATCCATATGGACATAATCTGTATGTCCCATACGATCACAACCCTTCTCTGATGTAAATTTCAAGTCATTCCCGCATGGATAAAAAATGGCAAAGAAAAACCACACGGGGTATTTCTTTTTCTCCCGGTGTGGTTTCCCTTTGCCTTATCTTCCACACAGGTACAACACAATCAGCGCCTGTACCTGTGAAGTATAGTAGTCTTCACTTTGATACAAGCGCTATCAATCGTCGTCCCTGTGCATCTGTACGCTGTGCATCTCGTTCATCGTTGATAACCTCTGCTTCGTAGTTTTGTTGTATTATAATTCTGCGTTCCGGTTTTGTCAACCCTTATTTTCCGTAATCGATGATCACCACTTCCGCTTTCGTCCCGATCCGCATCGGCGGTCCCCAGAGACCCACGCCGGATGTGACGATGCTGTACATGTCTCCGACTTTCTTCATCCCGCAGGCATTCTCCCACATCAGGCCGGTAAGGATATTGCCTGGGAAGAGCTGTCCGTCGTGCGTATGGCCGCCAAGATCAAGGTCTGCGCCTGCCTCTGCCAGCTCGGTCAGCTCCGACGGCTGGTGGTCAATCACAAAAACTGGAAGCGACTGGTCCAGTCCGGTAAGCAGTTCGGACGGCGTGTCGCGTGTCTCCTGCGTTTTGCGGATCCGGTCGGGATCTTTTCGGCCCGCCAGATAAAAGGCATCATCGATACAGACCACATCATCCTCCAGCAGATGAATCTTCGCGCGGTCCAGAAACTCACCGAACCGGCGGTCGGCGATGCGCTCCTCCTTCGTCTCAAACGTAAAGCCCGCGAGAATCTTCTCATCGAGATCGTGGTTGCCGTAGCAGGCGTACGTGCCGTACCGGCTCTTTAAGCCCGCCAGAAGATCCGCCACGCGGTCCGGCTCATAGATGGCATCGTACTCATTATCAAAATATCCCCGGCAATCACAACGACATCCGGCTCCTCAGCATTAATTTTTTCCACCATCTCTTCCATCTGATGACTGCCGATGCTGTACCCCAGATGAAGATCTGCGACGAGAGCAATTTTCAGATGTGCATCCTTTTTCGATGGAACCTCATATCGTGTCGTGTAAATATGGACTGCATGCACCATTCCGTAGATGCACATTCCCGTCACAAAAAGGATCGCGCCAAGCCGACCGCTTTCAATCCCATCGGAGAATACAGCCAAGTTTTCGTCAGTGCCGTATGCGCAAAAATGAAGCGCAGCAGCACCAGAATCGCGGTGAAGCCAAGAAAATACAGATACATGCCAAGCCAGCAGTTGCTGATGACCTTTAAAATCCGGTGAACGGGATCTCTTTTGATCAGAAAGCTCGTCAGCAGGGAAAGTGCAAAAAATGCATACAGCACCAAAATGACACCCAGCACGGCCGGATGGCGGAACAAAGGATGCACCTCCTTCATCCACCGCAGCAGCCAGTAGGCGGTAAATACATTTGCCAGTATGTAGACCGGCGCAAGAAATATTGCAAGCATACGTATGTTTCCTCTCTTTTTCGATTCAAATACAGGGCAGGAAAAAGCGTGCCGAACGAAACGTTTCCGGCACGCTTTTTGCCAGGCATTCATCAGAGTTTTTTCTCTATGATATCAAACAGCTCACGTCTCCGCTTCCGCCAACGCCAGCCATTTGCAAGTTGTTGTAGAAATAGAACGAATCCACAAGCACCATGTTCAGGCGGCCGATCCGGTCTTTCGTCGTTCCGTTGTAATGTTCGCCGCCGCATTCGATCTGCGGGCACGTTTTTACGTAGGCGATCAGATCATCCTCACTTCTGATAGTATCCGGCAGCTCGGTATACGCTTTTCCGATGCAGTCCAGCCGGTGCGCATCGCTTCCGCCAAAGCCGGGCTTATTGAATTTCTCCGCCAGCCGTTTCGCTTTTGCGTTCGTCTCCGCGCTCTCACACGCATTGAAAATTTCAACAAAATCGAACTGCGGGAGAAGCTGGGCAATCCGCTGCTGATACTTTTTCTTCCGTTCATTCGTGCTGATCATGCTCATAAATTTTTCGCCGTACGGATGCGCCGGTCCTAAAATTCCGCCGTACGCATGGACGATCTTGACAAGGATCGATCCCGGCAGACCGCGTAGCTCCAGAATTTTTAATTTTACGCCGAACGGCATAATCACAAGAATGTGGCCGCAGTCGCACGTATCGTACTCAACACCTTTTAATACCACAAAATCCTGGTGTGCTCTTCCCTTGATGGCATTCTTCCACTCGCGGTATCCGTCATAGGAATCGTGGTCGGATACCAACATTCCTCCAAATCCTTTTCGTTTCAGTGTTCGGATGTACTCCTCAATCATGACTTTTCCATCCATCGAACCCTCTTTTGTGTGGCAGTGCATATCAAATTTCATGCAAAACGCCTCCTTTTATCTTCCATGTTCGAAAACCATTTCGTTTTTCCTATTTTTCTGGAATCGTTTCGGATGGTTCCGCCGCGTTTTTGGCGCGGCAGAATCGATAGTTTGTACCATCTAACTTATTTTACCACTTTTTCCACAAAGAAAAAGAAATTTCTTCTGAAGATCTGGTAAATTTTCCTTAAGGAATGGAGTTTTTTAGACAATTTCCTGTTCTTTGTCCCCTGTTTTTTACCGTGTTCTTTTTGCTATGATAAAAAACAGCTTATTTTACTTGATCGGAGGAACACATTATGAATTCACAGGACATCACCCGCGCACTGATCGACACAACAGTTGCACGCGCGATGGTGGAGATGGACGCAGATCCGAAACGCAGCTCCGCAAGCTCTGCGATCTTGGCCGCCAATTTTCCCGCGGCCGCTTTCAGAATCAGATTTTTGCCATTTTTCAGGATCTTCTGCGCAACGATGAAAGCCCGTATATCAGGCGATCGACTTTCTGCTGCGCAGCAACGATCCGGAAGCGCTTCGTCAGTTCGGCATCAACATCGGCTACAACAGTTTTACCTACGGTGCGCAGATTCTGCGCCAGAAGCAGAAAGAACTTTCCTTTGCTGTTCCCTGGGTTGTCAAGCTCCGTCTCGACAGCCGCATCCCGGACACTTATGATTCCTCGTTTTTTGCATCCGTGGTCAGAACCGGTCTGACATACGGCATCTACTCTTATCAGCTCCGCTCCATGGATCATCATGAGGATATGGATCCTACCTTGCCGTCATCCAGTCGCATCCGGAATGCGCGTTTCTCTGGTTTCTTTCCGATACGCCGCTTACCGAAAAACAGCAGAAACTGCTTTTATCCTGCCCGAACCTGATGGTTTCTCTTCCAATTGATGCCCCCTCAACGGCTTCCATGGCAAAAGCCCTGCGCCATCAGAAAACGCTGTTCGGTATGCACAAAGTCTATCAGGATGCAGATGCTGCCGCTTATCTGCTCTCTTTTGACCACCTGTATTCCCAGATGGAACAGAGTGTCTTTTTCTTTCTGGTCGCAGATGATTCGTGCTCAAAAGAAAGTATCCGGGCTGTTTCCGATGTTGTTCAACAGTACCGCTTCACCCCCATACAGCCATTCTTCCCGATCGAAGTGCAGGAAGACTCCCGCAAAATTGAGCAGATTATCACCGCCCATCCGGCGTATCTGCTGCTTCTGCCGGATCACATGGCCCGCACACTCGATACGCCCACCGTTTCCTTTGAAGAGTTGTCTCTTCGGAATATATTTTACCGTGAACTGCTCGCAGATGCATAAAAGTACAGCCAAAGCGGAATTTTATTTCTTTGGTTCCGCTTTGGCTGCTATTTTTTCTGATGATCTATATATCACTTCTTTCAGTTCTTCGACAAACGTTTCCGGTTCCAGCTCGCTTTCCATGGAAAACCAGCGCAGAACCGCGGTCAGGAAGGCATCACAGAAGAACGTTACAAACAGTTTCTGATTCTGTACCTGAAAGAGATCCTGTACAAAAAACGCCATGACCGGCTCGAGCATCTCGTAAAAGTAATCCTTAAAACTGTTCTGCTTCGATCCTCAGGGCACTCTGGTAAAATGCTTTATTCTGATAGAAAATATTGCAGACCGCCACCAGCACATCCCATTCATTCTCAAAGTTCTTTCCGCCCATGTTTGTCAGAAAGTCCACATAAAAGATCCAGTTTACCAGATCGTATTTATCTTTAAAATGATAATAAAAGCTTTTCCGGTTCAGACCGCATTCCTCGCAGAGATCTGAAATACTGATTTTTGCAAAAGACTTGCGTACCATCAATTTTTTCATTGCATCTGCAAGCGCACTCTTTGTACTGTTGGAATCCGCCATCTCTTCTCTCCCTCTCTTTTCAACCGTTTGTGCTATTATTCTACACCATCTTTTTCCTTTATGCAAGAAAAGCGCACCAGGAAAAGGCTGTATTTCCTTTTTCTGGCACGCTTTTTGCAATCATGCTTCTTCCGTTTTTCCATCTGCCTCCAGTGTGAACCAGAATGCCACACCGTTGTCGTAATTCTGGCAGCCGCACTGCTGCTGGAAGGAATCCATAATGGCTTTTACGATGGAAAGGCCGATGCCGCTTCCGCCGTATTCCCTTGTTCTCGCTTTGTCCACCTTGAAGAATTTCACCCATACCTTGTCGAGATCCTCCTCCGGGATCGGGTCCCCGGTATTGAAAACGGTTGTCTTTACGACATTCCCTTCTTTTTTGCAGGTGATCTCAATCGTGTGGTCGTAGTCCAGATGGTTGAGGGCATTCGTCAGATAGTTGGTGATAACCTCCTCGACTTTGAATTCATCGCCCCAGACATAGAGCGGGTCGCCGCCGGTAAAGAGCACTTTTGCCTCTTTCTGGCGGATCAGGATGTCGGAGGACTGCAGCACACCTATGATCACGGCGTTCAGATCGAACCGTTCCATATTGACCTGATCCTCACCGAACTCGAGTTGGTTCAGGTTCAGGAGTTTTTTGACCATCTCGTTCATCTTTGCCGCCTCGTCGATGATGACATCACAGTAGAACTCGCGGCTTTCCTCATCGTCGTTGATGTTGTCTTTCAGGCCTTCCGCATAACCCTGAATCAGAGCGATCGGGGTTTTCAGCTCATGTGTGACATTTGAGAGGAACTCGCGGCGCATTTCATCAATCTGCGTTTTTTTGTCAATATCTTTCTGCAGCTCAACGTTCGCACTTTTCAGCTCGGAAATCGCCTGCTCAAGCTGTTCGGACATGACATTGAAGTTGTTTCCAAGCTCGCCGATCTCGTCTTTTCCGCCGCTCACGTAGCGGGCATCGAAGTCAAGGGCTGCCATTTTTTTCGAAATTTCAGTCAGCTCCTGCACCGGACGGACGATCTGGCGGGTGATGATCCAGATCACAATGGCACCGATGATGATGATCGGAATGCCGATAAAGAGGTAAAACTGGTTGGAAAGGCCGACCGCATCCGTGATGCTCTCCAGCGGGCATCTTGCAAAGTAGCAATTTCCATTGTCAAACCAGCCGATGATCTGCAGATACTCGGCATCGGCGTGGCTGTCGTAGAATTTCTGGATCTGATAGTTGTCTTTGCTGTCAACGACTTTGGTATTTGCCTGCTCGTTTCCGCTGATCAGGCCGAAGATCAGGGTCTGGAGGCTCTGGCGGTCGGTTGCGTTGGAATAGACGAAGCTGCTGAGCTCCGGTCCGGTAATAATGACTTTCAGGTTGTTGGTAGCGCAGAACTGCTCGAAGGTATCAGGGATATTGTCGCTGTCTCCGCCTGTCGCATTCAGTTTCTGAAAGCTCTCTGCCAGAATGTGTTCTTTATCCCGGATATAAAAGGACCCGAGAAAGAAGTAATTGATCAGGCCGATGATAAGCAGGGTAGCTGCCATGGTCGCAATAAAAGTGTAGGCAATTCGTTTTTTGACGGAGTGTTTTCTTCCCTTTTGTGGCATTTTCAAGTGAAACCGGTGCTTTTTCTCCGTCTGGTTTCCCATTGTCACACGGGAATCTTCTGCAGGCATCTCCATGGAAGTCTCATTTTGTTTTTCTGTTCCGTTCATGATTCGTCCGCCTCGAATTTATAGCCCATGCCCCAGATGGTCTTGATTAAATCGCCTTTGTCGCCCATTTTGCTGCGAAGTTTTTTGACATGGGTGTCGATGGTGCGGGCGTCGCCGTAGTAGTCGTAGTTCCAGACGTTGTTCAGGATTTTTTCTCTGGAGAGGGCGATTCCCTGGTTTTCGAGGAAGTAGGTGAGGAGTTCGAATTCTTTATAGCTTAACTCCATTGGTTTTCCGTCGATGGATGCCATGTGGGCGGCTTTGTCGATGCGGATGCCGCCGGCTTCTAATACGTCGTCTTCGCCGGTTTTGCCGCTGCGGCGCAGGATGCTTCGACGCGGGCGACGAGGATTTTCGGGGAGAATGGTTTTGAGATGTATTCGTCTACGCCGAGGTCAAAGCCGAGGAGTTCATCGCGTTCTTCGCTTTTGGCGGTGAGCATGATGATCGGGACTTTGGAGTTCTGGCGGATTTCGCGGCAGACCTGCCAGCCGTCCATTTTGGGCATCATGACGTCGAGGATGATGAGGGCGATGTCTTTCTGGGCGTAGAAGGTGTCTACGGCCTGTTCGCCGTCACCGGCTTCGATGACGTCGTATCCGGCTTTTACTAAGAAATCTTTGACGAGTTTGCGCATGCGGCTTTCGTCGTCTACTACTAGGATTTTTAATTTTTCCATGAGTTTTGTCTCCTTTATATGACGGACGGAACGCCCGGCTGCCACCCGCTCGTGCTTTTTCCTGATCTCGTTGTGTTTTTATGTTTGATATTTTTACCATTTTACTTTAACATGGGTTTATGTTTTTTCTGTGAAATGGGTGAGTTTATTTTAACATATAGGAAGGGAGTTGGAAACTTCTATTTTTTGTATTGATTAAATTGGGTATGAAAGATCTCCTGGGTTGGGCAGAAGATCTTTTTTCATTACGGGTTATTCTTTCTTCGTCGAGATAGTATCTGCCGTAGCGTCGGCTGCTTTAATGGCGGCGAAGACGGTCTCCGGGGTTACTTCGAATGGCATGTTGTGGAGGGTGTCGTTCTCTGCGCATGCGGTTTTGGCTACTTCCATGAGTCTGGTCGTCGGTTACGTTTCCGGCACCGAGTTCAGCCAAGGTGACTGGGAGACCGACTTCGATGCACCATAAGATGATGTCTTCGAGTTCATCAAGCGGTACGTTTTCCAGGACGAGCTGAGTCAGGGTTCCGAAGGCTACTTTTTCACCGTGGTACATGTGATGACATTCCTCGAGTACGGTAAAGCCGTTGTGGATGGCGTGGGCTCCTGCGAGGCCTGCGCTTTCAAAACCGATTCCGGAAAGGAGGGTGTTGGCCTCGATGACTTTCTCGACTGCCGGGGTGCATACGCCGGCTTCAAGAGCGATTTTGGCTTTTACGCCTTCTTCCATCAGAGTGTCAAAGCAGAGTTTCGCGAGTGCCATCGCTGCCTCGGTTGTTTTTCCACCGGCGCAGGAAGTAGCTCCGCTTCTCTGGCAGGCTCTTGCTTCAAAATAGGTGGCAAGTGCATCACCCATTCCGGCTACGGTCAGGCGGACTGGAGATTTTACGATGATGTCGGTATCCATCAGAACCAGGTTCGGGTTTGCCGGAAGGAAGAGGTATTTCTCGAATACACCCTCTTCTGTGTATACAACAGACAGTGCGCTGCACGGTGCATCGGTCGATGCAATGGTCGGGCAGATGAATACTGGTGTTTCTGCGTAGTAGGCAACTGCTTTTGCGGTATCAAAAATTTTGCCTCCGCCGACACCGATAACCAGATCACAGCCTTTTTCTTTCACGATAGCAACCAGACGGTTGATCTCACTCTCACAGCACTCGCCGTTGAAATAATCAAAAACAACGTCGCAGTCGCTTCCCGCAAAGCTTTCTTCGATCATTGCTCCGATCCGTCTGTAGCCTCCCTGGCTGATCAGAACCAGTGCTTTCTTTCCGCATTTTGCCGCATATGTTCCGATGTTTTTCATTTCCCCTGCGCCCTGTAAATATTTAGAAGGCTAATTAAAATTTTTGCCATTTCTCTTACGCTCCTTTTTTGTTTTTTGAACGTCAGCCTCCGCTTCTGGCGTTTTCTGCGAAAAATGAGTTTACCGCAGAACTTGTCTTTATTATAATAACTGCGCTGTAAAATTGCAAGAATATTTCCATCCAAAATGAACCCCGGAAGTTCACATATTTCCCCGGGATTTTTCGGTTTATTCTGCCTGATCGTAAATGATTTTGCAACGCAGCAGTCCTGTGCGTCGTTTTGGGTAGGTATACGGTGCAAACAGATAGACAACTGTCGGGGCATCGTAAAAAGCATTCTGGATTGTGCTGTCATCAGCGATGCTGTCGGCTTCGAGAATTTTGTCCATTTCTTCCTTTTTGATCTTCTCCGGCTGGTAAAACGGGTGGAACGTCTGGCTTTGATTAAAGTAACCGCCCCTCTGATACGTTTTCACGTAAATTGGCTAAGGGTTGGCTGTGTTGACGATCGCATCGGCATGAACTTTTGTGATGTCGTTTCGGATGATTTTAAATGGCATGGGGATCACCTTCTTTCGTGGGATTTATAGCTGTTTTAATTTATAAGTTGCAAACAGCGTATAATGGTATATTTACCATCCGCTCCTGCTCTTTATACTTCAATGTTGAAAATCGAACTGCTTCTTCCGGCTGGAATTTTTCGCAATATGTTTTAAGACTATGGGATCGAATGTTCTGTTCCGCCTTTACTTCAATCGGCACAATACTCTTTGCCTTCTGAATCAGAAAATCCTGCTCGAAAGTTTGCTTTTTCATTTCCATAATAATATGGCGTATAAGGGGTATCTGAAATCAACTGCTGCAGAACGTACTGTTCTGTAAGCGCGCCTTTAAATTCAACAAAAATATCGTTCCCCTCCAATATGGATTCTGCTGCAGTTCACTCATTGCTCCGAGCAGTCCTACATCCAGTACGAATAATTTATATGTCATTCATATTTTTATACGCCTTCAGCGGCATATGAGGCTCATTTACCCGGTTGACTTTATATACTAATCCACAATCCAGAAGCCACTGAATTGCTATTTCGAATTCGCTGCTTCTGGCTCCTTTCTTTATCTGTCCAAAGAAAAAATTTTTTATTCTCCTTCGCCAGCTGCATCGGAATAGAATCCCATACCATTCGTATTCTTGGGAGAACTTTTGCTTCAATGTGCTTTCCAAAATCACCCTCATACTGCCGTACAATATCACTCTGTATCTGTCGTACCTCTGCATAATCTTTGTTCAGCCGAAATGCATCCACAACTGCTGGCATGCCGCCTGTATAATAATAATTTTTCAGCCAGAACAAATATTTATCCGCAAAATTGTCAATTAAATTGTAATCCTTTGTTTCCAATGCACTTTCCAGCCCTTCTTCGTCCATAGCGCACAGGAATTCTCTAAAATTGAATGGATATAAATCCAGTAAATCTACTTTTCCCACCGGATAGGATATTCCCTCATGAAGCGCCACGCCAAGAAGTGAACCTGCTGCTATTACATGATATTCCGGTGCTTCTTCGCAAAAATATTTCAAAGATTCCAACGCTTTCGGTGCATTTTGAATTTCATCCAGAACAATCAATGTATTCTCTGGGGTGATCGTTACGCCTGATTCAATATTGAGGTTCATAATAATACGTTTTATATCGAAATCCGTATCGAAAACCGCCTGCATTCTCTGATTATTGTAAAAAGAAATGTAGGCGGTTTTTTCATAATATGTCTTACCAAATTCTTTCATTAACCACGTTTTACCAACCTGCCGGGCTCCCATTAAAATCAGTGGTTTTCTGTTACTTTTTTTCTTCCAGTCTAATAGTTTATCCATTGCAAATCGACGCATGCTGATCTTCCTCCATTTCTCTTTTTTATTATTTCACATTTTTCCCTGGTTATTCTTACTCTAATTTAACATTTTTCCCGATCTAATTCAATATAAAATTAACATTTTTCCCGACTTCACCGGAACAGAATCTGCTGCGAAACCTTCTCTTAAGACAAACATAATCTCTCTACGGAAAATACGACGGCCAGCCACCGTCGTATTTTTCGTTATCGAATATTTTTATTTTTCTTCTCTGATCAGTCTGAGTCCGTCTTTTTCCAGCAGATACTCCTTCCCGCACACCTCTCCGATATACTTCCTGTCATGCGAAATGCTGATGATGGCGCCTGGAAATTCGCGGAGCATTTTTCTTATGACCGGTCCCGATAAGGGTGAAAAGTTTCGGGTTGGTTCATCCAGAATCAGCACATTGGCATTGCCAAGGCTCATTTTCAGAAGCAATACTTTTGCCTTCTGGCCGCCGGACAGTTCGCGGATGGGGTGATCCATCTCGTCTGCCGTGTACTTCAGCGATCCGAGATACGTCCGAATCTTCGTCCTCTCACTCTTCTCCCCGGTGGAATCCAGAAAATCGACCGGCGTCATGGAAAGATCCAGCTGATCCTCATAATTCTGCGGCATATAATCTACGCGGAGATCCTCCCGTTCTTTCAGCTCTGCTGCAATCTTTTTCAGCAGTGTCGTTTTACCTGCCCGTTCGGGCCGACAATGCATATTTTTTCCGGTCCTCTTATCTTTAAGGTGATATTTTCCGCCAGAACCCGCTCTCCATCCGGCGTTTCCAGTTTCGGAAGCTGATATTCGATGACCGTTTTCCCGGCCGGCATGGCTGCCTCTGCTCCTCCAAGCTGGAAGTAAATCGCTTCCTCCTGCTCCGGCATTTCTGTCATGCGGGCATCTTCTTTTTCAAATCTGCGGTTCATCGCCTTTACGGTATGCATTTTGTCCTTCAGATTTTTCGCCACGGACGGTGCCTGACGGGAACAGTTGCTCAAGGCGTTCTGCACGCTCTGGTATACCTTTCGGTATTTCTCATCGCGCAGCGCTTTCTCTCTCCTGTCACTCTGCGCCTTCTGTTCCTGGCACCCGAAATTCTGCAGGCGCTCCTCTACATACGTCCGATAGGGAAGTTTCGCAACCGTGTATCTCGATTTTGTCTTCCGCACAATCTGTTCAATATGAATGACCATATTTGCCGTGTTTTCAATCAGCGTTTCATCGTGCGAAATGAAAACAACAATATGCTCCCATTCGCGGATCAGTTTCTCCAGAAGTTCCAGTGTCGCAAGATCAATATCATTTGACGGCTCATCCAGCAGAAGGACTGTGACATCCTCCATGAGAAGACGCATCATCTGCGCTTTCACCTTCTCGCCGCCGGAGAGCTCACTCATCTGCTGATCCCGGTAGAAAAACTCTTCCGTCAGACCAAATTTTCTTGCCAGCACCGCCAGATCCTTCGGTGTCTGATCCCAGAACTTTTCTTTTTCATAGAAATACTCATACACCGTCTTCGTTTTCTCCGCCTCCGGAAGTTCCTGCGGCAGATACCCAAGCCGCTCCTTTCCGATGATGCGCTCGCCTGTGGATTCGATGTAATCTTCCGTCAGTGCGGGATCGTACATCCACTTCAGCAGCGTCGATTTTCCGTTTCCCTCCTCTCCAATGATAACGGCCTTATCACCGTCATTCAGTACAAGCTGAAAATCTTCGAGAATCACCCGCAGATCTTTTTTATGTGTCAATGTTAATTTTTTATCTGCATCATACAGAAGCCCCCTTTGCTCCGGCAGCCTCTTTTCTGCTTTTTTACGCAAAACGAGCCTGTCCTGCGTACGCAAAACAGACCCACAAAAAAATATCCCTGTTCTATTCTCATAAAAAAGGGAAATGATTCAGCGATTCTCGTCTTTAAGCGTACACGAAAAACAGGCCTGTTTTTCAGGCTGTCCGTTCTTTATGTTTTTCTTAAAGTCGATTATCGCAGAAACATTCCCTCACCTTTACACCAATGGTGCTCTTTCTTTTTATTTTCTGTTCCCTATTATAGGACAACTTACAGATAAATGCAATCCGTTTTTTTACAAATTGAGAAGTTCCTCTGCCAGCGCCTGTGCATGCTCCAGATACCAACCGTCTTCGTCCTCTTCTGCTTCCACAAACTCGATATACTCATTCAGCGTGGCCAGCTTCACATCCAGGTCGAACTGTTCGCGTGAAATCTTTGTCTTTAACGCTTCATACATCCGATCCAGAAACAGCTCTTTCTGTGCATCGTTCATGTAGAACGGGAAAGTACGCCGTGTCTCGGTCGCATGTGCCAGGAATCTTGCAATGTCCAGACAATACGGCATCATTCCACCAAATCCCCAGTCAATCATGACAACATTTTCGCCGTCATAGATCACATTCCACTGCAGGAAATCACCGTTTGACATTGTACATGGACAAGTCAGCTGGCGGTCCAGGAACATCTGATACGCTTTCCGCAGAATTGGATCATCCGCTACGGACGATGCTCGGCGCAGAACGCGTTTCCAGTATTCGACAAATCTCTGCTCCACTTCATTTTCCGGCGCTTTGTCCATCGATGGTGTCCAGAAATACGACTGAATTTTACTTAAGGTTTCTGCCGCTTTTTCTGTTGTCTCGTCCGTCATATCCCGCATGTCGTTTCCTTCTACATACTTCATGCAGATCCAGTCCGCATCCTCTGCCTGCCGCATGCCGACATACTGCGGTACGTGAAACTCTCCTTTTGACAGATACTGCGCATAAATCTGCGCTTCTTTGCTGCCGGTTTTCTTCAGTGTATATTTTCCTGCATCTGTCTCGATCACATACACATCGTACTCCCGCACTTCATCTTCCGCCTCGCCCCACTGCTCGCAGATGCGGGAAACTGCTTTTACCGATTCTCCGGTGATGTCTGATGCCATTTTTCGGATTCATCTGACTCTACCGGTTTCTGAAAATTTCCTAACTCCATCTCTTTTGTTTTATCCTTCCCATTTTCACTTTATTCCAGTACTACATCACATCTGTGATGCTTTTGTCATTCTGACTTCCAGTAACTCAATTTTTCCATATGCTTTTTTATCCAATTACGCTTGCTCCAAACGGCATAAACGAGAGCCTTGCCAGCTCCCCTGACGCCATTCCAGACACTGCCAGCTATCCATTATTTTGTGAACAGTTTGCCGCATCGATCGCCAGCACCAGTAATAATGCCGGAATTTCATTGCTCGGATTATCATATTCGATGACATACGTGTCACCCCAGCTCAGAAGTTTTTTATGTACGTGGACGACTGCACTGCAGGCTTCATATACATCGTAATCCCATCCCATGAAGTCACCTTCTGCACGCCATCCCATGAAATCTACATCGTATTTGGGGCGGAACAGTGCAAAACGTTTTTCGATATGTCCCATTAACTGCCCGTTCCATTCAATTTCAAAAGTCGGAAGAAAGCAAAATAATTTCTGTTTGATAAACCCAATTTCATTATGCGCCGCATCGTACACATGCAGACGGTGTCCCAGCGAGATAAATTCATTTTTCACAAAATACTTTTGGTTCCCCTGCTCGTCATAGATATCATACGTGTCTGACCAGGAAAATACACGTTGTTTGATTAGTAACTGCATATCTGCTCCCCTTTTCATTTTTCTATCAGAAATCGACTTTTTTTATGGAAAATTTTTCCTTTTCCCCTTAATTTTCGACCTGCGATTTTGACCCCATTTTTTTCGGTCTGAAACGGTCTAAAACGCTATTTTTGCCCTGTTTTTTCTACCCAAAATGTACAAAAAAACCGCTAAAACACTGGATTTTAGCGGTTTTTCAGGTATGGACCTGAGGGGAATCGAACCCCTGTCCGAAAGCCTATTCATTCAGGCATCTCCCATTACAGTCATTCTATTGAGGATTCCCCCGTCGGCACGCCGGATGACAGGCTTGCCGCTTCGGTAGCTTCATAAAATCTTCCATCTCCGCAAAGCTTTGGAAACGAAGTGCTCCGCATCTGTTTGATGCCAGGAGAATAGCCGCGGAAAACTATTCAGCTGACAACGCCGCACTTAGGCAGCGTACGCTACGTAATTATCGTCTGCGTTTAAATTTAGGTTCCAGGTTGATGACGCGGTCCCGGAGTCCACGAATGGCTTCCCAAACTTCAAAACCCCCGTCGAAACCAGTACAAGCCCGTGCTGGTTCTACAGACGCTTTTCTTTGATACGGGGACGCAAACAGATCGTCCCGGTGCAGTGAAAACTCTCTTTCAACTGCCGTATATTGTATTATAGTCTTTCCCCATACTTTTTGTCAAGGATTTTTAATACAGATTTTTAACTTTGAAATCTCTCTCCGCCTCACGTCTCTGATCCTTCTTTGCGATATCCTGCCGTTTATCATACAGTTTTTTACCGCGCGCCAGACCGATCTCGACTTTACGAGGCTGCCTTTAAAATACACCTGCAGCGGAACGAGCGTGTAGCCTTTTTCCTTGATCTGCGCCTCAAGTTTGCGGATCTCATAGTCGTGCAGCAGCAGTTTCCGGATGCGCAGCGGGTCTTTATTGAATATGTTGCCCTTCTCGTACGGACTGATGTGCATGCCGTAGATGAATACCTCATCACGCTCAATGCGGATGAAGGACTCCTTGATGCTGCATTTTCCCATGCGGAGGGATTTTACCTCGGTACCGGCAAGGGAGATGCCGGCCTCGTATTTATCCTCGATAAAATAGTCATGATATGCCTTTTTATTGTTGGCAATCATTCGATTTCCTTTTTGTTTTGCCATAGCTTTTTCCTCCAGGGATTTATTCTGTCTCGGTTTCTTTTTCTACATACGTAAAATCGATTGTCCGGTTGGCAGGCTCGGCGTTTCGTACACGGACACGCACCGGCTCACCAAGGCGGAATACTCTTCCGTGCTGCTCTCCGACCAGACGGTAATTTTCTTCATCAAAATTATAATAATCGTCTTTCAGTGTCATGATGTGAACGAGTCCCTCAACGGTATTTTGCAGCTCCACATAGAAGCCCCATCCGGTCACGCCGGAAATGACGCCGTCGTACTCTTCGCCGACATGCTCCAGCATATATTCGGCTTTCTTCAGCTTCACAGCCTCTCTTTCTGCCTCTGCAGCACGCTGCTCCATCGCACTCGACTGCTCCGCCACATGCTGCAAAATGGACGAATATTTGCCGATTCTGCCGCCCTTGTCGAGACGTCCCCGCAGATCATCCTTGATAATGCGGTGGATCTGCAGATCCGGGTAACGGCGGATTGGTGAGGTAAATGGCAGTAATATGACGCTGCCAGTCCGAAGTGGCCGCTGCATTCCGGGGTATAAATGGCTCTTGCCATCGACCGGAGCAGCAGGCGGCTGATCAACGGCTCTTCCGGGGTTCCCTCGATGCTGGTGAGAATCTTCTGCACCTCACCCGGCGTAATCTCATGGGAACGCTTTTCGACTTTGATGCCCTGTTCACGGATCAGCGTCAGCGTTGCCTCCATGCGGTCTCCGTCCGGCTTGTCATGCGTCCGGTATAAGAACGGGATTTCGCGTGTGCAGTATTCCTCTGCACGGTCTCGTTCGCCATCAGCATGAAGTCCTCGATCATCCGTGTTGCCACGTTCGACGGATACGGGCAGATCTCCACCGGCGTCCCTTCTGCATCAAGAATTACTTTGCTCTCCGGGAATTCAAAATCAATTGCTCCGCGTTCTTTCCGACAGCTCCGGATCAGTGCAGACAGTTCCTGCATCTGGCGGAACATCGGAACCAGCTCATGATATTCCTCCAGCAGCTCCGGATGTGCTTCCGGCTCGGTCAGGATTGCATTGACGGCGGTGTAGGTCATGCGGCGGTCCACGCGGATCACCGTCTCAGCGATCTGATGGCCGATCACACGGCCTTTCTCGTTGATCGTCATAATACAGGAGAGTGCCAGGCGCTCCTGTCCTTCATTCAGGGAACAGATGCCGTTTGACAGACGCTTCGGCAGCATCGGAATGACGCGGTCCGGCAGATAGACACTGGTGCCGCGCTTTAACGCCTCACGGTCGAGGGCGGAATTTTCCTGCACATAGTTGCTCACATCAGCGATATGAACGCCAAGCGTCCACGTATCGCCCGCTTTTGTGACGGATACGGCGTCATCGAGGTCTTTGGCATCCTCGCCGTCGATTGTCACCATCTGCCAGCTTTTCAGATCGAGGCGGCCGTTGTAATCGTTTGGAATTACTTCCTCCGGGCATTTTTCTGCCTGTGTGATCACGCGTGCGGGAACTCCTCCGGGATCTGGTAAGCGTCCACGACTGCCTGGATATCGACAGTCTGGATACGCGGCTTCTTCTCTGTGTCGCCGTCCTTTCCATTCTTTCTGTGGAATCGGTCATCGCGTCCTCTTCTGCCCTGCTCTCCGGCGCGGCGGTCTCTTTTTCCCGTTTTTCCGTCGTTGTGGATGCACCGCGGCTCTTCTGGTAACGGCCGTCGGAGATCACATCGATTTTTCCTTCTTTTACCAGGATTTCCATAACCTCCGCAAGCTCCGACCGTTTTGCTTTCGGCACCTGCAGCAGCATGGCAATGTCTTTCAGACGCATCGGCTCATAGTTTTTCGAGCTTACGAGATCCATGAGCAGCGTCTTGCGGTTTTTCAGCAGTTTCGAACTTCTGGAACGCGGATGGCCCGCATGACCGCCATGGTTCCCGCTGTTCTGTCCTGCATGGGACGCCGCGCTGCCCTGCGGATATTTCCTCCGATCTTTTTTCTTCTTATTATCTTTCATCTATTATCTCCTCTTTGTTAGAAAAGACAACCCCTTTACGCCTTCTCGTGGGAATAAGGATTGTCTTTAACTTTGCTAAAATTCATGTTTAATACAACCGACAGTACAATAAACAGAACTGCCATGATTTTTGTTGCACGGATCAGAGTTCCTTCTGCAGAACGGCTTTTGTTTCTTCCCCAGTAAGTGTCTGAGATACCTGCGATAGCACCGAGACCCTGCTGTTTTCCTTCCTGCATCAATACAACAACGGTTAAAGCAATACAATCAATGACATAAATGACTGTCAAAATCGTTCTTAAAATTTCCACAATTACACCTCCTACGGCCAACTTATATTATTTTACCATAGCGGAAGAACGATTTCAACTGTTATTTGCCTATTTTACGCCGTTTTTCACCATTCTCTTACGCCGGTTCCCTTTTGCGGGAACGGATTCCGGTATTTCGCTTCCTCACCGAGGCGTTCCTCGATGCGGAGAAGCTCATTGTATTTCGCATTCCGCTCCGACCGGCACGGTGCTCCGGTTTTGATCTGGCCGGCGCCTGTCGCGACGGCAAGGTCTGCCAGAAAATCATCCTCTGTCTCTCCGGACCGGTGGGAAATGACGGCGCGGTACCCTGCTCTCTGCGCCATCTCCACCGCATCCAGCGCCTCAGAGAGCGTTCCGATCTGGTTTACCTTGATCAGAACCGCATTTGCCGTGCCAAGTGCAATGCCGCAGGAAAGCCTTCTTACATTCGTCACAAACAGATCATCCCCGACCAGCTGTACTCTGTTCCCGAGCGCTTCCGTTATCTGTTTCCAGCCTTCGAAATCGTCCTCGCACAGCCCGTCTTCGATGGATACGATCGGGTATTTTTCGATCAGTTCCTCATAGTAGGCAACCATTTCTGCGGTATCCCGAAATACTGTCTTTCCGCACTGACGGGATTCCCCGGGAAAGTAGTAGACGTTCCTGCTCTCCTCGTAGAGCTCGCTTGCCGCCGCATCGATCGCGATCATCACGTCGTTTCCGGGCGCATAGCCGGCTTTCTGGACCGCATTGACAATGAGCTGCAGTGCTTCATCGGAATCCTTTAAATCCGGCGCAAAGCCGCCCTCATCGCCGACAGAAGTCGAGTATCCCTTCTCCTTCAGGAGCTGCTTCAGCGTATGGTAAATCTCCGCGCACATGGAAAGACCCTCCCGGAATGAGGGAGCGCCGCACGGCATAATCATAAATTCCTGCAGATCGACGGTGTTGTCGGCATGACGGCCGCCGTTTAAAATATTCATCATCGGCACGGGCATACGGCTTGTGTGGCAGCCGCCCAGGTACTGGTACAGCGGCAGATGAAGCGCATTTGCCGCCGCGCGCGCCACAGCAAGTGAGACACCGAGAATGGCGTTTGCCCCGAGGTTTTTCTTTCGTTTCGGTTCCGTCTGCCTGGCACAGGATATGGTCAATCCGCTCCTGTTCGAGCGCATTCTCGCCGACAACGGCATCGGCCAGCACGGTATTGACCGC
>ENA-OQIM01000063-OQIM01000063.1-human-gut-metagenome-genome-assembly--contig:-NODE-63-length-31140-cov-2.924000_pt1 | contig 31140 bp, 32 predicted proteins | sample MGYA00242579_ERZ504744 | MGnify/ENA primary metagenome ERZ504744 (study PRJEB26092, sample SAMD00036441) | human gut metagenome | host: Homo sapiens | study: EMG produced TPA metagenomics assembly of...
TTCTTCCTGTTCATGGAAGAAAGATTTCGTTATAATAAAATCAGACAGATCACGGAACATGTGCAGAGTCAGGAGTCGTGTCAAGGCGGAACTTTCCGATAGGCACTTGGCGTCATGCCCTGCTTCTGGCGGAAGGCTTTGGTAAAAACTTCGGCATTCCGGTAACCACAGGAAAAAGCGACCGTTTCGATGGAGAGATCCGTATACGATAAAAGCTCGAGCGCACGCGTGATCCGGCAGGAAGAAAGATAGTTCTGCGGTGAGGTATGGAGATATTTCTGAAACAGGGTATAAAGGTAACTCCGGTTGATGCAGACATATCTGGCAATATCCGAGACAAGAATTTCATTGGAATAATTATTTCGGATAAACTCAACGGCTTTTTCCACGTAAAGATTGCCGCTCTCCCGTGCAGAAGGATCGGCAAGCGTGATTTCGCGGGAAAGAATTGAGAAAAACTGGTACAGACAGCCTTCCAGAAGATACTGGTCCGAGGTGTCATAGGTATTGTGCTTTTGCATCTGAAACAAGAGGGACTGCAGTTCACCGGAAAAGTTGCACTGGTAGACAGGGTGCTCCTCGGAAAGACCGAGTTCCTGTACATAAGAGGCAGCTTTTTCGCCGTCAAAACCGATCCAGAGATATGTCCAGGGATCATCCGCATCGGCTTCATAGTAGGTGCGGACATTTGGCATCAGGAAAAAGCCCTGTCCGGCGGTTAAGCGGTAAGTGCGGTTTCCGATGGTAAAAGTGCCTTTTCCGGAAATAATGTAGTGGATCACGTAATTGGGGCGGACAGCCGGGCCGTAGCTGTGGAACGGCTGGCAGGCTTCGTAGCCGCAGAAGCAGAGATAAAGATCCGAAAATTTATGCTTTGGGACAGGAAGTGTCCAGGAAGTTTCCATAAGTATACCTCACAAAATGAATCATCAGAAAAGCCGGAATGTCACAAAAGGATGAGATTCCGAAATATCAGTAAAATTATATCGTGTTTTGCAGGATACTGCAAGCAGCTGTAGGAGATCAAAAGCCCGGAGTAGCAGCCGTTACGGTTCACGCAGCACCGGAACACTTGTTGTTCGGGTATGTAAGAAAGTGATTTTGGTGTGAGCAGCCCGAAAAAATGCGATAAGATAAAGGAGAAAAAACCATGGCAATCAAAGTAAGTGAAAATGGACGGTTATTTACCCTCCAGACAAAAGACAGCAGTTACCAGATGTTCGCAGATGACAAAAATGTGCTTCTGCATCTCTACTATGGAGAAAAAATCGGTGAGGAAAATCTTTCCGGTCTGATTTTCTGTACGGATATGGGATTTGCAGGAAATCCGGAGGAAGCCGGAAGCGATCGCACGTATTCTCTGGATACACTGCCGCAGGAAGTACCTTCGAGCGGAGTCGGCGATTACCGTGATGATATGGTTCGGATTCGTCAGGTGGATGGAAGCTGTGCGGCAGATTTCCGTTTCGATTCTTATGAAATCCTCGATCATTCCTATGCGGTTCCGGGTATGCCGGCACTGTACGATACAGAGGAAGAAAAAGGAGAAACGCTTGTCATCACGATGAAAGAGAAAGCTTCCGGTGTTGTACTGAAATTGTTCTACGGAGTATTTGAAAACGAAAACGTGATTACGAGAGCGGCAAGACTGGAAAACCACGGAGAGACGGCAATCGAGCTGGAAAAAATGCTGTCTTTCAGCATGGATCTGATGTATGAAAATTATGAGATGATCTATTTCTCCGGCCGTCATGCGATGGAGCGTACGGCAGAGCGGATTCCGGTGCAGCGCGCAAAAGTCGAGATCGGCAGCATCCGCGGCACGTCGAGCCATCATTACAATTCGGCCGTAATCCTCTGCGAGGAGGGGGCTGACGAGACACACGGTTCCTGCATCGGCGCATGCCTTGTTTACAGCGGAAACTTTGTTGCAGCGGCACAGAAGGATCAGAAAAACCAGACCCGTTTCCAGATGGGTATTCACCCGGCAAACTTCTGTTTCCACCTGGAAAAAGGAAAAGTGTTCGATACCCCGCAGGTGATCCTGAGCTACTCCGGAAGCGGCCTTACCAAACTGTCACAGCAGTATCATGAGATCATCCGCGAGCATATCTGCCGCGGTGCGTATAAACATGCCGAACGTCCGATCCTGATCAACAACTGGGAGGCAACGTATTTTGATTTCAATGAAGAGAAAATTCTGAAAATCGCAGAGCAGGCGCAGAAACTCGGCATCGAAATGCTGGTGCTTGATGATGGCTGGTTCGGAAAACGAGATGATGACAACAGCGCCTTGGCGACTGGTTTGTCAACGAGAAGAAGATGAACGGTTCCATGGCACAGCTTGCAGAAAAAATCCACAAGATGGGCATGAAATTCGGTCTCTGGTTCGAGCCGGAGATGATTTCCGAGGACAGTGATCTCTACCGTGCACATCCGGACTGGGCATTTGCAGTTCCGGGACGTGTGCCAAACCATGGAAGAAATCAGCTTGTACTGGATATGACGCGTGACGATGTGCGGGAGTATCTGCTGGAGCGTTTGACGACCATCGTCCACGATGCAGAAATTGATTATGTCAAATGGGATATGAACCGCAGTGTCTGCGATGTTTACAGCCATGTGGCAGCACAGAGCCGAAACGGAGAGCTGTATCACCGCTATGTGCTCGGTGTTTATGATCTGCTCGAGCGTTTCCTTGCCGCGTGCCCGGATCTGCTGCTTGAGGGATGCAGCGGAGGCGGCGGAAGATTTGATGCCGGTATGATGTATTATTCCCCGCAGATCTGGTGCAGTGATAACACGGACGCGATCAACCGTCTGTCGATTCAGTATGGAAGTTCCTTCTTCTATCCTATCAGCACGGTTGGATCCCACGTTTCGGTATGCCCGAACCATCAGACCGGCCGCGTAACTCCATTCAAGACAAGAGGTGATGTAGCTCTTGCAGGAAGCTTCGGCTATGAGATGGACCTGAACAAGATTTCGGATGAAGAGAAAGAGATGGTAAAAGAGCAGGTTGCTGCAATGCATACATATTACGATCTGACGCACGAAGGCCTGTATTACCGTCTGACCGGGCTGAAAAAGCAGGATTTCATGGCATGGGAGTTCGTGGCAAAAGATCAGAGCCGCGCACTGCTTACACTGGTAAAGACGGATGCAGAAGGAAATCCGCTTCCGGTTCACACGAAAGTGTGCGGTCTTGCAGAGGATAAGCTGTACCGCTGCAGTCTGGATGGAGAAATCCGCTCCGGCCGTACTTGGAACCGTGCGGGACTGACGCTGCAGCAGGTGCTGGGAGAGTATGAGAGTATCCGGTCGAATTTACAGAAGTAAAATAAAAAAGATAAGAAAAATCTTCAACTGGATTTGAGAGGAAGGGAACCTCAATCTGGTTGGAGATTTTTTGCATAAAGAAAATCAAAGCAGGAGGGAAGGAACGTACTCTTTACAGTGCAAAAATAGTTATGATACAATAAGCAAAAGAAATTTTCTGACAGAAAATAAAGAGGGAACTGTCAAGAAAGGAAATTGTACATGAGAAACAAAAAAAACTGTTTAGCTGTTCTTCTGATGACAACTATTGTGGTAATGGGATGTGGAAATCAGCAGGTGGAAAAGGAGAATCCATCGGTTGTCTCCGAAAGAGCATCCAGTGTCCAGGATGAGTCAGAAGATGGTGAAAAAGAGTTTCTTTCTACATACCAGAATATTATAATCACACTTCCAGAAGGCTGGAATGTAATGAGAGATGAAAAAATTCAATGCAGTTTCATATCGGAAGATGGGGAAAGTCTTGAGATATCGTATCGGGAAGGAATGGCAAAAGTGATACTTATGGATTTCCCGGAGGACGAAGAGAGTGCTGAAAAATTAATCGATCAAAATGAAATAACCGGGGAAAACAGCATCAGTGATTTTGTAGCGAAAACAGTTAACGAAGGAAAAAGTAAAGAGAGTTCCTTTTATCGTTTCCAGGTAAAAAATTCCCTGCAGATTCCGACCGCATTTTTCTGCGGAGTGAAAACGGAGAATGAAGGGTATCAGATTATATGGAAAAAGGAAACGGCAGCAACGATACACAGCAAATCGTGCCGGAAATACTGGAGTCTCTGCAGTTCCCGGACAATGAGCTGCTGACAGAAACATTTCAGACGGCCTGCCAGGAGCAGAAAAGAGCGCTGGAAGCAGAAAATAATTCGGATGGCGTGAAAAAGCAGAAGGGTAAGAAAACCGTCACCTGTATCTCACCGGTCAATGTACGTACAGAACCCAACGTCAGCACAAGCCAGGTTATCGGAGCTCTGACGACAGGGGAAGAAGTGGAAATGCTCGGAAAAGAGAACGGATGGTACAAGATTTCGTATGAGGGAAAAACGGCGTATGTGTACGAAGACTATGTGAAAGAAAAAGAAAATTAAAAAAGAATGATATTTTCAAAAAAGCTGCCGAAGCAAACAGAACCGGCAGCTTTTTTGAAATAATTTTGAAAAAGAAAAATCCCAGAAACTATCTGTTTCCGGGAAAGAAGAGGCGTCGACCGGATTTGAACCGGTGGATACTGGTGTTGCAGACCATTGCCTTACCACTTGGCTACGACGCCATATGACTCCGACGGGAATCGAACCCGTGTTACCGCCGTGAAAGGGCGATGTCTTAACCGCTTGACCACGGAGCCGAAGTTTTTGATTTGTCTGCCGTGATTTTTGCTCAGCGACAAGTAGTATATTATCATAAGAAAACGAGTTTGGCAAGTGTTTTTTGAAAAAAATCAAAATTTTTGAGATTTGTGTTGTCGTGCATTCAGAAGGAAAAAATTTGCCGGGTCAGGGCATGGCTTTCGATATTCTTCCGGTGACATACCAAAAGTCCGGCGGAAAATGCTGGCAAAATAGCTGGGGCTTTCAAATCCGGTATGCAGAGCAATTTCCAAGATAGAAAGCGAGCTGCCGGTAAGAAGATCTGCGGCTTGGGTTACGCGGTACTGGTTGATATAGGAAATAGGCGTTGTGTGAAAGTGCGTTTTGAAGAAACGACAAAAATATTGTGGATTCATATTGAGTATAGCAGCAAGATCTGAAAGACGGATTTTGGAATCATAGTTATCCTGAATATAACGTAAGAGTTTTTTACACTGATCAGATCTTTCTTTTTACGAGTGCAGAGGGGTTCCGGATGAAGAAAAAGCTGGTATTGCGCCAGAAGTGCAAGAATCCGATACATGTCACTTTTGATCAGAAGAAACCAGCCGATGGGTTTGGTATCGTATGCATACAGGATTTCCTGGAAAAGCTCAGATAATGTCAGTACAAATGTTTTCTGTGTCTGAGAGGAGGCTTCAGCAGCAGAAAGCTCTTCCAATGGAAAAGCCGGAAGAAGCAGTTGATGAGAGAGCAGCGGACGAATCCAGTCTGCTTCACAGGAATCCAGATAGGCACATGAGAGAATTTCTGGAAGAAATACAAGGGCATGGTGAATCGAAGGGGTAGTTCCAATGCTGCAGAGCTGATGCAGTTCGTGACTGTTGATGAAAAGAAAAGTACCTTCGGAAATTGTCCGGGTTTCAGTTTTCAGTGTCAGAGTGAGAGTACCTTTTTTCAACCCAGATCCATTCTAATTCTTTATGCCAGTGAAAAGGAACAGAGAGCCCGCCATGCGCATAATCCTGATGATAGATATGGAGCGGAACAGGTTCGGTTCCATGCACGGTAAAATCCCGGATTCCGCCAGAAAGAACAGGGGAACAAGATTCAGGAGAAAAGAGCTCTTTTGAACGTTCTTTTTTCATAAAAGTCAAAATCCTTTCATTAAATACGAAAATCAGGTTAGAAAATATAAGATAATATCATTATACTGCTCTTATAGGAAAAAAGAAAGAGAGGACAGAAAATGAAAAGAGAGTGGTGGCATAGCTTAACCGTATATCAGATTTACACCAGAAGCTTCTGTGACAGCAACGGAGACGGCATCGGCGATTTTGGAGGGATTCTGCAGAAGCTGGACTATCTGCAGGAGCTTGGTGTTGGAGCCATCTGGCTTTCGCCTTTTAACGATTCTCCTAATTACGACAATGGATATGATGTCAGTGACTATTATAAAGTAATGGAAGAAGCGGGCACAATGGAAGAGCTGGAAGAACTGATCGCAGCCTGTGAAAAGCGGGAAATTGTGGTCATGATGGATCTTGTTTTAAATCATAGTTCCCATCTGCACCCATGGTTCCTGGAAGCCAGAAAGGATCGAAACAGTAAATACCATGATTTTTACATCTGGAAGGAAGGAACGAAGGAGCAGCCGCCAGAAGGCGGCGGAGCATTCTTTGGAGGAAGCACCTGGGAATGGGTGCCGGAGGTTCAGGAATATTATTATCACAGTTTCAGTGTAATGCAGCCGGATCTGAACTGGAAAATCCGTCGCTTCGGAAAGAGCTGTACCGGATGATCCAGTTCTGGATGGATAAAGGGATCCGTGGTTTCCGGCTGGATGCAATTGACAATATTGTAAAAGATGGACATGGAGGAAATGATACTCATTCAGAGCAGATTCATACATACTTAATGGAAATGAATCAGAATACGTATGGAAAATCAGAACAGATCCTGACAGTGGGGGAAACCGGAGGTGCTACGGTAGAAATGGCACAGCAGTATTCTGATCCGGAAAGCCAGGAGCTCAGTATGATTTTTCAGTTTGAACTGATGGGAATCGACGGCATCCGAAGTGGAAACTGGGATCCGAAACCGTATACGCTGCCGCAACTGAAGCAGCTCTTTGAAAAATGGCAGACGGGACTGGAAGAAAAAGGATGGAACAGCCTGTTCTGGGGAAACCATGATTTTCCGCGTGTCGTATCGCGCTTTGGAAATGACAGGGAACCGTATCGGGAAAAATCAGCAAAAATGTTGGCTGTCCTTCTCCATGGGATGAAAGGAACTCCTTATATTTACCAGGGGGAAGAAATCGGTATGACAAATGTGTCAGGGCTTCGGATCGAGGACTATCAGGATATCGAGTCTGTAAATTTTGCCGAAGACCGTAAAAAGAAGGCTGGGAGGAAGAAAAAATTCGTACCTATCTTGCACGGAACAGCCGGGACCATGCGCGGACGCCAATGCAGTGGAATGCGGAAAAACACGCCGGATTTACAGCGGGAACACCGTGGATGGCGGAAAATCAGAATTACGCGGAGATCAATGTGGAAAACAGCAGAAAAAATCCGGATTCCCTCTTCTATTTCTATCAAAAACTAATTGCGCTGCGTAGGAAAAATGACACTCTTGTTTATGGGGATTTCCGTCTGATTGAGGAAGAAAATCCGGATATTTTTGCTTATGAGAGAAATCTGGGAGAGAAAAAGCTGATTGTGCTCTGCAATTTCCGGGATACCGCGGCAGAGATGAAAGCCCGATATGATTTGACAAAAGGAACGGTTCTGATTCATAATGATACAGAAAGCCTCACAAAAGAAGTGTGGAAGTTACAGCCGTATGAGGCGTATATGATTGAACTTCTGCAGTAAAAAGACAGAAATGAAAAGCAGCAGAAGAAGAAAACTGCAGGAGCAACTGGAAACAGGAGGGAAAAAATGTATCGCGTTCTTCTTGTAGAAGATGAAGAAATTGAACTGGAGACATTGCGGGATTATATTGACTGGAAAAAGAACGGGATTTCCAGGGTATTTACCGCGCGCAATGGCAGAAGGGCACTGGAGTGCCTGGAAGAAAATATGGCAGATATTGTGATTACGGATATTCAGATGCCAGGAATGAGTGGAATTGAACTGGCAGAGACGATCGTACGCCGGGGATATCCATGCAAAATTGTTTTTCTGACAGGATATGATGATTTTTCCTATATCCATTCCGCTTTTCAGGTGAATGCCGTGGATTACCTTTTAAAGCCATTTACGATTGAAGAAGTAGAAGCATGTCTGAAAAAGTGAGAAGTGAACTGGAGAAAAGTGAGATAGCAGACTGGTCGCGGAAAACGGCGGCGAAGCAGTTGCTGGAAATGGCTTTGCGGGAAAAACAGGAAACAGAGCTTTTACGGAAAAAATTTCCGTGGTGTATTTGGAGAAGAACTGGAAGAGTGCAGGTTTGGAATCATAGCGGTTTATGGAAAAACGGAAGAAAACATCTGTAGCCAAATTCAGGAAAAATACAAGGGCATCCGTTACATCAGCAAAACGGAACGGATCAGTATGCTGCTGCTGGCGGGGTATCTGTCGGTGAAAGATACGGCATTTCAGATCTGGAATGATTTGAAAGAAGACGCACCGAGAGCCGTTGGATGGTGCAGTGGAGCATGGACAGCTGACTGCCTGTACGAAAAGGCGGAAAAACTTCGGAACTGTTGTGTTCTGGCATTTCATATGGATCCACCGGAACTTTTCTGTGCAGATGAAAAAGAAACGGAAGAGGAAAAAGCATATCATTTCCGGGAACAGAAGGAGCGGAGAGAAGAAATCTGTCGTCTGGTCAGCAACGGGAAAAAGCAGGAAACGCTGCAGACCATGAAAGATTATTTTCAACAGCTAAAGGGCTTGCGCCGAAAACATTTGCGGGAGAAGTTTACAATCTCTATATGTATCTATGGAACCGTCTTGTTTTGAGCGATGAACTGCTGGAAAACTGGATGGAAGCAGAAAAAATTTTGAGAGAAAATGAAATTTTTGAAGCAAACAACAGTTATCAGATGCGGGAAAAGATGAAGCAGTATCTGGAACGGATGTTGGCATTTTTTGAAGAACAGAATCAAAATCCAAATTACTATGCCGTTTATCAGGTAAAAACATATCTTCAGGAGCACTGCTCGGAAAGCGCAGATATCGAGAAGCTGGCTACGGAGGTCGGTTTGTCTCCGAATTATCTGAGGAGCCTGTTTAAAGAGGCAACAGGAAAAACGATTTTGGAATACAATACGGAAATGCGTCTGCAGAGGGCGGCGGAACTGTTAAAGAATAAGAAAAATAAAGTACGGGAAGTGAGTCTGGCGGTTGGATATGAAAATGTTTCTTACTTTGGCGTTGTTTTTCAGAAAAGATTTGGAGTGACACCAAATGAATATCGTAAAATGGTATAAAAATCGGAGTTTTCAGTTTAAACTGGTGATCGGCTATCTGGTACTGGCACTGATTCCAATGCTGTGTGTTACCTGGTACAGTTATGGAAAAACAAGGAATGTGCTTCTTACTGAAGCATATCAGAGTGCAGAACAGGAAGCAGAACGAATTGAAAAAAATTTTTCTACGATGGTCGAGCCTTACGAAACAATTCTGGATGTGCTGTATGTGGATCAGATGCTGAGCGGATATTTGTTTCAGGATTACAGCAACGATTCTTATGAAGATATGTTTTACTATATTGATAAGAAGCTCAGCGAAATCTGTCTGATGAATGCAGGAATTTACAAAATCTGTTTTTACAGCAACAATGAAACGCTTCCGCAGGATAATTATTATTTTTATTCCATGCAGGATCTAGATCGGAGGGAACGTGTGCTGACATTTGATGCGATAGGGGAAACGGTATTCTGTGGGACATCTGGAGACGGAAAAGCATTTCATATGAATCGTCTGATGAATTTTTATCCACAGGGCGGGATGAAGGGCGTACTGTCGTTACAGATTGAAAATCAGCAGATACAGCCCCTCCTCGAAACAATAAATTCCACCGATGAAATTTATCTGGTGGATCAAAAAGGATATATTCTGGCTGCTTCCGAACCGGAAATGGCAGGCCTTCCGATCCGGACCAGAATGCCGGAAGAGGATCTGGAGCAGAAAGCGCAGATTGAGTTTGAGCGTGACGGCATTTCAAAAATCGGAAATATCCAGAGCGGAGTTTTCGGAACAAAAATTCTTGTGATTTCGGATAAGGAGACGGTTTTAAAAGACGCAAAAGCTGTTTCAAGAAGGATGATGTTCCTGATCCTCTGCAGCGCGGCTATGGTATTTCTCTGCATTATCTGTTACACAAGATGGATTTCCGCGCGGGTGCAGAAAGTGGTGTATGCAGCAAAACGGATGGGACAGGGAGAATTTGATTACCGTCTGGAAAATATGGGAGAAGACGAGATCGGACAGATCGGGCTGGCGTTTAATCAGCTCAGTGATCAGATTCAGGAGCTAATTCGGGAAAATTACGAAAAGAAAATCCGGATTCAGACGAGCGAACTGAATCTGCTGCAGGAACAGATCAATCCGCACTTTCTTTACAATGCACTTGCGGTTATTTCAGCACTGGCGATGCGGGAAGGTGGAAAACAGACGATGCAGGCGGTCAAAAATTTGTCCAGCTTCTACCGGATTTCCCTGAATAAGGGAAAACAGGTGCTTTCCATCCAGGAAGAAGTGGAACTGCTGCAGAGCTATCTGAAAATCCAGCAGATGCGTTTTCGGGACAGCGTACAGGTGGAGTATGAGATTGCAAGAGAAGTACTGACATATCGAACCATTAAACTTCTTCTGCAGCCGCTGGTTGAAAATGCCATTCACCATGCGAGAAAAGAAGAAGAAGTTCTCCACATTGCGGTCAGAATTCAAAAAGAAGAAAGGAATGTGGTATTCCAGGTGACAGATGATGGATGTGGAATCGAGGCGGAAAAACTGATTAAACTGCGAAGTTCTCTGCGGCGCTCAGAGGAAGGATATGGACTGAGAAATGTTGCAAACAGGGTTCGTCTGGCTTATGGAGAGAATTATGGTGTCCGAATAGAAAGCCAGGAAGGATATGGAACGACAGTTTCTGTCAGAATTCCAGTAAACGAATAAAAAATCAAACAAAGCAGAAATAACTTCGTATTGTTTGCATAGAAGAGGAAACAGAAACCGGCTGATAAAGGTGATTTTGCCCGTCAGCCGGTTTCTGTTTCGTTAGATATTGACAGAAATCGTAAGAAAACAACAGAATAAAAAAGAGAATTATAAAACTCCGTTAAATCGAGATAGAAATCATAAAAAAGTGAGATTGTTGCAGGACAGACTATCCATTAGAATGGAAACATAGACAGCAAGAGTGTACAAGATGAACAAAAAGAAGAAAGAAGGAGAAGGCATGAAAAAAGAAAACGTGCATGCAAAGCACAAAAAAAGCCTCGCGGAACGGTTCTGGAAACAGAAATATCTGTTTTTACTGCTGATTCCATCGTTGGTATGGGTCATTCTGATCTGCTATGCACCAATGACAGGACTGTATATGTCCTTCATCAACTACACGCCGCAGGGTAGCGGCTATTTTGCGGATATGGTGAATTCGCAGTTTGTCGGTCTTGACTGGTTCAAGTATTTCTTTTCCACAGATTTCACAAAAATCATGAGAAACACACTGGCAACCAGCTTACTGACACTGTTATTCTCATTCCCGCTGCCAATCATTCTGGCGCTTTGCCTGAATGAAGTTCGAAACCAGAAGGCAAAGAAATTTGTACAGACCGCATCTTATATTCCCTATTTTATTTCCTGGGTTATTGCGGCAAACATTTTCCTTACATTCCTTTCTTCAGACGGCGTCATCAACAATCTGTTAAAATTCCTCGGATTAACCGATGAGTCGATTCTGTTTTTCCAGAAAGGACCATATTTCTGGTGGATCATGCGATTGCAAATGCGTGGAAGGTACTTGGATACAATGCGATTATCTATATGGCGGCAATCTCCGGCATCAGCCAGGATATGTATGAAGCAGCGGATGTGGATGGTGCGACGAGAATGCAGAAGATTCTGCATATCACACTTCCGGCATTAAAGCCGACCATTATGATTCTTCTGATTCTGGCAATCGGAGGTGTTCTGAATACAGGATATGAGCAGCAGCTGTTGATGTCTAATGATGCTATTTTAAATTATTCTGATGTACTTGATACGTATGCATACCGCTATGGTTTGAAAAACGGAATGTATTCTTACGGTACTGCAGTAGGATTCTTTAAATCCGCAGTCTCCTTCATTCTGGTCATCAGTGCAAATGCACTTTCGAAGAAATTCAGTGATGATAATACGGCACTGTTTTAGGAGGAAGGAAAATGAGAGAAAAAGCAATTAAAATCAAAAGAAAACGTTGTGCCAGTGACTGGTTTCTTGATATTTTCAAAGTGGTTTTTCTGGTGTTAGTTACTGTGATCTGTGTGTATCCGTTCTGGAACATTTTTGTGGTATCCATTAACGATGCAACCGATGCACTGCGCGGCGGCTCTACTTTCTGCCGAGAAAACTGAGTCTGGCAAGTTATAAAGATATTCTGGGACGTGCCACATTTTTGCATGGCATTCTGATCACTGTACTTCGTACTGCAATTGGTACACCGCTGGCGGTCCTTGTCACGACAGCACTTGCCTATGTGCTTTCCAGAAAAGAGCTGCTGTTCCGGAAACAGCTGAACCTGTTCTTTATCTTCACCATGTATTTTGGCGGCGGAATGGTTCCGTATTATATGGTATTAAAGAGCCTTGGAATGCTGAATAATTTCATTGTATTTATTTTCCCGAACCTGGTAAGTGTTTATAATATGATTCTGGTAAAGAATTATATAGAGGGAATGCCGGCAGAGATTTTTGAATCGGCGAAAATTGACGGAGCAAATGATCTGACAGTTTTCTTTAAAATGGTAATTCCATTGTCCAAGCCGATTATTATGACCATTGCACTGTTTGTTGCAATTACACATTGGAATTCTTGGTTCGATGCATATTTGTTTACGAATGCACAGTCTTTAAAAACAATGCAGTCCATTTTGGTTGAAATTCTGAATCAGTATCAGACTTCATCAGCGAACCAGGCGGCAAATCAGGCGTCACAGACCATTACACCGGACAGCATTCGAATGGCTGCTACGATGATTGCGACCATTCCGATTATCATGGTTTATCCGTTTATTCAGAAATATTTTGTTAAAGGAATCATGCTCGGATCTGTAAAGAGCTGATGATAGAAGGAGGAAAAGAAAATGAAGTTCAAAAAAAGTATCGCAATGGCGATGAGTGTCCTGATGGCAGCGGGAATGCTTGCAGGATGCGGATCAAATGGCAGTACATCATCAAGTACTGCATCCGGCAGTGCATCATCTGCATCGGGCGAGGTATCAACAGACGGAGTTACGATTTCTATCTTTGACAAAAACTCCGGAAGCAATACCTTTGATGATCCAGTTGCAAAAGCAATTGAGGAAAAAACAGGTGTCAAAATTCAGGTAGAAAATCCAACCGGAGATCCGCTGGAAAAATTGAACCTGATGCTGACCGGTCAGAATTACCCGGATATCGTCCTGATGGATCGTGGAAATGATATTGTAAACCGTTACATTGAGGCAGGCGCACTGCTTCCGTTGAATGATCTGATCGATGAGTACGGCCCGGATGTAAAAGAGATGTACGGGGAAACCTTAAACAAGAGTCGTTATACCGATGGAAAAAATTACTATCTGAATAACTGGTACGGAGAAGATCCGGATCCGGTAGCCGGTGTTCTGATGCGCTATGATTATCTGTGCGAAATCGTTGGAAAAGACCGCGCAGACAGCGATGAGCATTTACACAGGAAGAGTATATTGACATTTGTAAGAAATTCAAAGAACTTCATCCGACCATTGACGGAAAAGAGAGTATTGCCATTACCTTTGATGCAGAATCCAAAAACTACGATGGAACATTAAAAGGAATGTATGGTCTGAAAACATATTATCAGGATGGGGACAATCTGGAACATGTTGCCAAAGCACCAAACTTCAAAGAGATGATGTCCTTTGCCAATGAACTGTATACCGAAGGCCTTCTGGACAAAGAGTGGGTTGTCAACAAGAAAAATCAGTGGACGCAGAAACTGTCTGCAGGCAACGTATTCAGTACCTTTGCTTCCTACTGGGATACCGATGCAGCAAATACAGCACTTGCTTCTTCTGTAGGAGAAGATGCAAAATTCTATTCCTATAAAATCCTTGGAAACGGAATCAGTACAGATGAAACTACTTACTCCGGAAGAAGTACACTTGGCTGGGATGCAATCGCGATCACCAAGAATTGTAAAAATCCGGAAGCAGCCATGAAGATGATCAACTACCTTGCAAGCGAAGAAGGACAGTATCTTCTGATGTGGGGTATTGAGGGAACCAACTGGAATATGGAAGATGGAAACACGTTCCGAACGATGATCTGATTGAAGGATTCCAGACGGATTTTGACAAAACAAAATTGGATACCGGCGTCCGCAAATGGACCTGGTTTGTAAAGAACGGAAATGGTACAGACGGAACTCCATACGATGTATCACAGTATAAAGTAAAAGAGACCCGGCAGGTGGCTATGAATCACTTTGGTGAGAACGACAGATGGGATACCGCAGAATTTGCAGGCCTTACCCCGGCAGGAAGCACTCCGGATGGCTTGAAATGGCAGAAAATCCAGGATATCTACGATCAGGAATATCCGAAGATTGTGAATGCAGACAGCCACGATGCGGCAATGGAAGAGTACGACAAGATGATTTCCGAAATGAATGACGCAGGACTGGAAGATGTAGAAAAAGTTATCACACAGAATTATCAGGAGCGTATGAAACTCTGGAATGAGTAAGCTAAAGTAAAATAAAAAAATCACACACGGAAAAGAACCGGCAGAAATTGAAATACAGATTTCTATGTCGGTTCTTTTTTATCAGAAGAAGCATTGCGATTTTCAAGGAATCTGGATATAATGAGGAAAACTGGAAAAACAGGGAAATCCAACCGCATGAGACAGGAGGCATCGTACATGGTAGCGAAAGAACAGTTAACCGCAATGGAAATGATCTGGGGATTTATGAGTGGGACGACAGGACATATGGGAAAGACGGACTTTGCGCCGCAGAAGGAAGCGTTCGGGGATTTTGCATCTCCGGAGACATATTTTCCGCGTGTGACGCCGGAGAGTGAGGGAATCTCCTCGGAAAAGCTGACGCAGATGCTTCGTGAGCTCGCCGCTGCGCGCCATACGGACATGCATCATCTGCTGGTCCTGCGGAATGGACATGTCATCTGCGAATGCAATTTCGCCCCATACCGCAGCGGCATCTGGCATGCGACGTATTCTATGTGTAAGAGCATCACTGGCATGGCGGCTGGTTTTCTGATCAGTGAAGGAAAACTTTCCCTGGACGAGAACGTCTATGATATTTTTGAAAAACGAAACGGTCTGCTGCAGAAGATCCTGCGCCCGAATCTGACCGTGAAGCATCTTCTGACGATGAAGAGCGGCGTACAGTTCAACGAGATGGGCGTTGTTTCCGGCAACGACTGGGTGGACAGCTTCTTAAATGCGCCGGTCAAGGGAACACCGGGCGAAGCGTTTGAGTACAACAGTATGAACACGTATCTGCTGTCTGCAATCATACAGGAGCGCACCGGCATGAAAATGGTAGATTACCTGCGGCCGCGTCTGTTTGAGCCTCTTGGCATCCGGAAAGTCTTCTGGGAGAGCTGCCCGGCAGGGATTACGAAAGGCGGCTGGGGCCTCTTCCTGTGCCCGGAGGACGCGGCCAAGCTCGGGGTGATGTACGTGAACGGCGGAAAAATTCGAAGGAAAACAGATCGTCCCGGCGGAATGGGTCGCAGCGTCCACCTCCGTTCATGCGACACCGCCGGAAAAGATGGGAAAATATGGCTATGGTTACCAGGTCTGGATGGAGGAGCGGCCGGGCAGCTTTGCGTTCAATGGCATGCTGGGGCAGAACGTGCTCGGTTACCCGGATACCGGCGTGGTGATTGTGACGAATGCGGGCAGCAACGAGCTGTTCCAGACGTGTGAGATGCTCGACATTGTGCGGAAGTATTTCGGCGCGGAATTTGGTGCAGAGCTGAAATCCGGCGAGGCGGAAAGCCCGATGGCATATCAGAAGCTGGTGCAGACCTGCCGTGATCTGGAGGGCGCGAAAGAGACACCGGAAGAATCCTGCGCGGCGGCTGGAAGCGGAGAACACCGGGGCCGCGGAACAGCGGAACACCGCGTCAGATCGACATGGCGCAGCTTCTGCATGGAAAAGAATATAAAATGGAGGACACGCATGTCGGCATGTTTCCGCTGACGCTGCAGGTCTTCCACAACAACTTTTCCGACGGCATCCGCCGCATCGGTTTCTTCTATGAAAAAGGCCGTTTCTTTGTCGAGCTGGCCGAGGGAGAAAAAACACAGCGCATTGCGATCGGTCTTACGGGGTCCAAAGTTGTAGAATGGGTGGAAAACGAGGAACCGTATCTGCTCGGAACGACGGGACAGTTTGCGGAGAATGAAGACGGCGAACTGGTGCTGAAGCTTGAGTTTGCATTTCTGGAAGAGGCCGCAAGACGGAGGGTCAAAATCATTTTCCAGCGTGATTTCGAGCGGATCAGACTGGAGTGGAATGAGACGCCGGGCAAGGATCTGATTATCGAGGGCCTTGAATCCCTCGTGACGGATGTGGCGATCGCGCCGCTTCTGCCGTCGCGGTTCCGCGAGCGGAGCTTGACATGATCCATCTGCTGATGCACAGACCATTGAGCCAATGGTAGAGGCACACCGCGTGCGGCCGGGGAAAGAAACGGAGACAGAAGAAGCGGCAGCGGAAGCTGAATCGGCCGCGGCAGTGGAAAATGCGGAAAACGCAGAAGAAATGGTGTAAAAACAGAAGAGAAATGTGGATAAAAAAGGGAATGGAGCTGCCGGATGCGCAGTTCCATTCCCTTTTAAAAATACAGATTACAGATTCAAAGCCATATCGCCGGATTTGATCAGGTTTGCCTTGCGGAATACCTCTGAGAAGAACAAGGTGATCACAGCCGGAAGCACGAAGTGGAGCAGAATGATTTTGATGATGACGAGCTTCGGATCATCGTAAGCGATCATCGTCTGATACGTCGTGATCTGTCCGACAAGACCTGCGGAACCCATGCCGCTTCCCGTTGCATTATTCTGCATATTGGCGAGGATTGTGGAGACGGGTCCTAAAATCGCACTCGAGAAGATGACGGGTAGCCAGATCAGCGGATGACGCATGATGTTCGGCACCTGAAGCATCGAGGTTCCAAGACCCTGTGCGACAAGGCCGCCGAATTTGTTTTCCCGATAACTTGCAACCGCGAATCCGACCATGTTGCAGCAGCAGCCGATCGTTGCGGCACCGGCGGCAAGACCGGAAAGATTCAGAATGATGCCGAGTGCAGCGGAGCTGATCGGCAGTGTCAGAACCATACCCATGACGACCGAAACAACGATGCCCATGATGAACGGCCGCTGTTCCGTTGCCCAGTTGATGATGCTTCCAAGGCCTGTCATCATCTGGGAGATCGGCGGTCCGACAAGAAGTCCGACAACGGAACCGGCTCCGATGGTGATGACCGGTGTCACGATGATATCAACCTTGGTCTTGCCGGAAACCAGATGGCCGCAGGTGATGCCTGCGAAAGCTGCGATGAAAGCGCCGAGCGGTTCGCCAGGTCCTGCCAGAACGGCATTTCCGTCCACAAAGAATGTGCCGCCGGTGATCTTGCCGGCATAACCGCCGACCATGGCGGCGACGGCTGCAGAAACCGTGACAAGCGGGCTTTCCCCATATTTCACTGCCACGCCGACACCGATACCGGCACTTGTCAGGGCTGCGGCAGCTTTTCCAAGCAGATAGATTACATTTCCGGTCGAACCGCCGATCAGAAGACCGATCTGCTGAATCATCGTACCGATAATCAGGGTTGCAAAAAGACCCTGCGTCATGCCGCCGAAGCCATCAATGAAGATGTGCGAGCGACTTTTTTGATTGTTCGCATATGGAATTCCTCCTCATGTATGTGGTGTGTTACTGTATTCACAAGTGACTTGTCAGTCGACTTTTAGTCTATCATAAGATGGGGGCGGGTGCAATCCTTTTCCGGGGGCATAAGTTGACAAAAGAAAGGGGCACGCTTATAATTGAGACAAATTCAGAGCGCTTCCAGAAAACAGCGCAGACAGTAAAAAAGTGATAAAGGAGACGCATGGGAAAACAGAAAAAGAAACAGAAAAAACGCGGCAATCCGCTTTGGACTCTGGTATTTTTAGCGGCACTTGCTGTTTTCTGCTTTTCCGGGTACAAGCTGATCGGCATTTACCTGGATTACAAGACCGGCACGGATGAATACCGGGATCTGCAGCAGTATACGACGGAAATTACAAAAACACCGGAGACACCGGCACCGACGAAAACAGAGGAGCCGCAGGCGGAATCCGAACCGGCGGAGCTTCCGAACCGGAGCCGGAACCACTGTCGTATCCGACAGAACCGCCGCTTGCTGTCGATTTTGAATCCTTAAAAGCGATTAACCCGGATGTGAAGGGATGGCTTTATATCGAAGCTCTTGACATCAGTTACCCGGTCGTACAGGGGCCGGACAACGATGCGTATCTTCATACGACGTATGAGGGAACGAGCAACTTTGCGGGTTCCATTTTCCTCGATTACCAGAATCAGGGTGATTTCAGTGATGGAAACACAATCGTTTATGGTCATAATATGAAGAATCTCTCCATGTTCGGAAAATTGAAACAGATGAAGGAGCAGGAAAAATATAGGGACAGCGTCTATTTCTGGATGCTGACGTCGGAATCAAACGATGTGTACCAGATTTTTTCTGCCTTTTATACGGAGGCAGACAGTGATGTCTACACGCTGTATTCCGGCGGGGGTGAAGCGTTTGTACAGTATCTGAATACCATGGCGGCGCGGTCAGAGATTCCGGTGGAGCAGCCGGAGATGGATGAACACAGCCATATTATTGTGCTGTCCACCTGTGCGGCGAGCGATACGACTGGACGGTTCGTCGTTCTGGGCGTGCGGCGGAACCGGTAATGATTGGTCAGGAGGAGGAATGACAGATGGAAGAGGAAAGAAAAATCGAAGAACTGCAGAGATTGATTGATACGCATGAAAATATCGTATTCTTCGGCGGCGCGGGCGTGTCCACGGAGAGCGGGATTCCGGATTTCCGGAGCGTGGATGGCCTTTATCATCAGAAGTATGACGTTCCGCCGGAGACAATTTTAAGCCACAGCTATTTCCTGCGGTACCCGGAAAAGTTTTATGCTTTTTACCGCGACAAAATGCTTCCGGTCGGCGCAGAACCGAACGCGGCGCATAAGAAACTTGCAGAGCTCGAAGCGGCGGGAAAATTAAAAGCGATTATGACGCAGAACATTGACGGACTGCATCAGGCGGCGGGAAGTAAAGTAGTGTATGAACTGCATGGAAGCACACACCGCAATTACTGTATGAAATGCGGGGCATTCTGCGATACAGAGCTGGTGAGAAGGAGCAGCGGCGTTCCAAGATGTGAAAAATGCGGAGGCATGATCAAACCGGATGTCGTACTCTACGAGGAGAGTCTGAATGAGAAAGTGCTCGACGGTGCGATCCGCTCGATTGCGGCGGCAGATCTTCTGATTGTCGGCGGAACGTCACTTGCGGTTTATCCGGCGGCAGGCCTTCTCCAGTATTTTGAGGGCGATGCGCTGGTTCTCATCAACAAGGGCGCAACGCCGATGGATAAAAACGCGGATCTTCTGATCCAGCAGCCGATCGGGCAGGTGCTCGGCAGCATCAAAGTAAGATAGATTTTAATTAGAAAATATAAGGCGGAAGAAACATGGCAGAACATTACGAAGTAGGCGATATTGTAAAACTGAAAAAAGCCGCATCCGTGCGGCAGCAGCGAGTGGGAAATCCTGCGTGTCGGCGCAGATTTCCGTCTCAAATGCACCGGCTGCGGCCACCAGATCATGGTAGCACGCAAGCTGGTCGAGAAAAACACCCGCGGATTACGAAAAAAAGATGCGTAATATCGTGAAAAAAACAAGAAAACACGCGAAAAGGGCTTGCTATAAGCCTTTTTTATGTTAAAATAACAAATTTGTGACGTATAAAAATAATTCCTTGCTCCCCATAATGAAAATGGGGTGCCAAAAAGTCCAAAAGGAGGTAAAGCATGAACAAGTACGAATTAGCACTGGTTGTGAATGCAAAACTTGAAGAAGAGGAACGCGCAGCTGTAGTTGAGAAAGCCAAAGGTTATGTAACCCGTTACGGCGGAACAGTTGGCGAAGTAGAAGAGTGGGGCAAAAAACGCCTTGCATACGAAATTCAGCATATGCGTGAAGCATATTACTACTTTATTCAGTTTGAAGCAGACGCAACAGCTCCGGCAGAGATCGAGAGCCATATGCGTATTATGGATAACGTACTGAGATACTTAGTCGTTAAAAAGGAAGCTTAAGAGGTAAGCGAATGAATAAAGTTATATTGATGGGAAGATTGACCAGAGATCCCGATGTCAGATACTCTGCTGGAGAGAACTCCACAGCGGTAGCCCGTTATACACTGGCTGTTGACCGCAGATTCCGCAGAGACGGCGATTCCGCAACCGCAGACTTTATCGGATGCGTTGCTTTCGGCCGCCAGGCAGAATTTGCAGAGAAATACCTGCGTCAGGGAACGAAGATCGCCATCACCGGCCGCATTCAGACCGGAAGCTACACCAACCGTGAAGGCCAGAAGGTCTACACGACAGACGTAGTTGTAGAAGAGCAGGAGTTTGCAGAGAGCAAAAATGCAGGCGGAAACAACGGAGGATACTCCGCACCGCAGCATAACAATCCGGCTCCGTCCGCGAATACATCTGACCTGGGCAGCGCCGATGGTTTTATGAATATTCCCGATGGCATTGACGAAGAATTGCCATTTAATTGATAGAAAAGGAGAGATTGATCATGGCTTATAATAATAGTGAAAGACCAGCTTCCAGAAGACCGGCCCGCAGAAGAAGAAAAGTTTGTGTTTTCTGTGGTGGAGAAGAGATCAGCTACAAGGATGCAGCTAAACTGAAAAAATATGTATCCGAGCGTGGTAAAATCCTGCCGAGACGTGTAACTGGAACCTGCGCAAAACATCAGAGAGCAGTAACAGTAGCCGTTAAGAGAGCAAGACATATGGCTATTATGCCGTACGTAGATGATTGATTCTGACTTGCGCTAAGCACTGTCCGAACGTTCATTTTGAATCGGTAAATAAATGGAGGTATCTGCCCGAAAAGCGGGTACCTTTTTTGTATCCAGAAGTATCTTGTTGCCAAAGTACAGGTCAAAGTGGTATAATCGGAAGGACAGGAGCGAAATACAACACGCAACGTTGGAAAGGTGTTAGGAAATGAAAAGCAAAATGAAGTTGAGCGGCCAATTGCGGAGCTATCTTCGATGGCCGCTGATTTTGTCCATCCTGATGCTTGTGATGAATATCGGCATGTATTTTGTGGATGTGATGGCAGGAATGTGGTTCACGCTGTTTTTTGCAGTCTATGTGATCGCAGCCGCAGTTCTCTATTACAGACAGCGTCCGCAGGTGATCAACGAGCTGATTACCTTTGCGACCGAATACGGCCAGGTTCAGAAGCATCTGATCCAGGAACTGCGCTGCCCTATGCCGTTATGGATTCGCAGGGAAAACTTCTCTGGGTCAACAAAGAGTTTACAAAAATCACAGGGAAGGATACACAGTATCATAAATGTATCGCCACCATTTTTCCGGAGCTGACGGTCGAGCGGCTGCCGAAAAATGAGGAGGAGACCGACATCAACGTGGCTTACGGCGAAAAGAATTTCCGTGCCCATGTAAAAAGCGTCTGCATCGACGAGCTGATCCAGAATTCGGAGATGATCAACACAGATATCAAAGGCTATTTTATTCAGGCACTGTATCTGTTCGATGAGACGGAGCTCCGCGAGTATATGCGGAAATTCGAGGACGAAACGATGGTCACCGGTCTTCTGTATCTGGACAACTACGACGAGGCGCTGGAGAGCGTCGAGGAGGTCCGCCGTTCCCTTCTGACCGCACTGGTCGAGCGAAAGATCAACAAATATTTCAACGATCTCGACGGACTGGTGAAGCGGTATGAGAACGACAAATACATCGTGGTCATGCGCCGGAGTTCGTTAAATGAACTGAAAGAGAAAAAGTTCGATATCCTCGAGGACGTCAAGACCATCAACATCGGAAACGAGATGGCGGTCACAATCAGTATGGGTATCGGAGCAGATGCTGGATCGTTTGCGAAAAACTCCGAGTATGCGAAAATCGCGATCGACCTGGCTCTTGGCCGGGGCGGCGATCAGGTCGTTTTAAAGGACGGTTCGAAGATTCAGTATTTCGGCGGAAAAACGCAGGCTGTGGAAAAGAATACGAGAGTCAAAGCCCGCGTCAAGGCGCACGCGCTGAAAGAGTTTATGAACACGAAAGAGAAGGTCGTTGTCATGGGACACCGCCTGCCGGATGCCGATTCGTTCGGTGCGGCCATCGGTATCTACCGTGCGGCGAAAACGCTGAATAAAAAAGCGTACATCGTCATCGACAACCCGACCAGCTCGATCATTCCGCTGATGAATACGTTCAGCGACAACCAGGATTATGAGGCGGACATGTTTGTCAACAACCATGAGGCGAAAGAGATCATGGACGACAACACGCTGCTCGTTGTGGTCGATACGAACAAGCCGAGCATCACACAGTGTGAGGATCTGCTGTACATGGCGAAAATGATCGTCGTGCTGGATCATCACCGGCAGGGAAGCGATACGATCCGCAACTCGGTGCTTTCCTATATTGAGCCGTATGCATCATCCGCGAGCGAGATGGTTGCCGAGATTCTCCAGTATTTTACCGAGGGAATCCGCATCCGGAACGTGGAGGCGGACAGCATCTATGCCGGCATCATGATCGATACCGACAACTTTATGCAGAAAACAGGTGTCCGCACGTTCGAGGCGGCAGCGTTCCTGCGCCGCTGCGGTGCGGATGTGACGCGTGTGCGCAAGCTGTTCCGTGAGGATATGAACGATTACAAGGCAAGAGGAGAGACGATCCGCAATGCGGAGCTGTTCCGCGGCCAGTTCGCGATTTCCGAATGCCCGAGCGACTATGTGGACAGCCCGACGGTGGTCGGAGCACAAGCGGCGAACGAGCTGCTGAACATTGTCGGTGTCAAGGCGTCCTTTGTACTGACCGAGTATAAAGGCGTGATCTATATCAGCGCCCGCGCGATTGATGAGGTCAATGTACAGATCATCATGGAGCGGATGGGCGGCGGCGGTCATCTGAATATGGCAGGATGCCAGCTTGAGACCGTCGATCTGGAGGGGGCGCGCAGCCTCCTAAAATCAACCTTAACAGAAATGCAGGATGGAGGAGAAATCTGATATGAAAGTTATCTTACTGGAAGACGTAAAAGCACTTGGTAAAAAAGGACAGACTGTAAACGTAAGTGACGGATATGCAAGAAACATGCTTCTGCCGAAAAAACTCGGCATCGAGGCAACCGCAAAAAACCTGAATGAGCTGAAACTCCAGAAAGCACACGAGGACAAAGTGGCAGCAGAGCAGCTCGCTGAGGCACAGGCTTTCGCGAAAGAGATTGAGGACAAACAGGTTACCGTAGCAATCAAAGTCGGCGAGGGCGGAAAAGTATTCGGAAGCGTATCGGCAAAAGAGATCGCTGAGGCAGCAAAAGAGCAGCTCGGATACGACATCGACAAAAAGAAAATGCAGCTTCCGAACCCGATCAAGGTTCTTGGAACGACAGAAGTGCCGATCCGCCTGCATACCAAAGTAACTGCAAAGCTGAAAGTTATCGTAAAAGAAGCATAATTCTATGGAAGAAGCACTGATTAAACGAATCCTTCCGCACAGCATCGAGGCGGAGCAGTCGGTCATCGGTTCCATGCTGATGGGGCGCGAAGCCATCATGGCGGCATCGGAAATCCTGACGAGCGACGATTTTTACCAGCACCAGTACGGCGTCATTTTTGATGCCATGGTGGAGCTGTTCAATGAGGGAAAACCGGTCGATCTGGTCACCCTGCAGAACCGCCTGCGTGAAAAGGATGTTCCGCCGGAGATCAGTTCGATGGAGTTTGTCCGCGATCTTTTAAATGCGGTGCCGACTTCGGCGAATGTGCGCCATTATGCGAACATCGTCAGCGAGAAAGCGGTGCTGCGCCGTCTCATTAAGCTGACAGAAGAGATTGAGAATGACTGCTATCTGAACAAAGAGCCGGTGGAAGTCATCATGGAGGAGACGGAAAAGAAGATGTTCCAGTTATTGGGCCAGCGGAATTCCGGAGACTTCATGCCGATCCGCCAGGTTGTCATCAATACGCTGGAGAACATCGAGCGTGCATCGAAGACGAAGGGAAATGTCACGGGTATTCCGACCGGATTCACGGATCTGGACTACAAGACATCGGGTCTGCAGAACTCTGACTTTATCCTGATTGCGGCACGTCCGTCTATGGGTAAAACGGCGTTTGTCCTCAATATTGCGCAGTATATGGCGTTTAAGAAAGACAAAGCCGTTGCGATTTTCAGTCTCGAGATGTCGCGGGAGCAGCTGATGAACCGTCTGCTCTCGATGGAGTCGAAAGTAGATTCCCAGCATCTGAGAACCGGAAACCTGAAAGACGACGAATGGAGCAAGCTGATCGAGAGCGCCGGCATGATCGGTGAATCCCGACTGATGATCGACGATACACCTGGTATCTCGATCGGAGAGATGCGGTCGAAATGCCGCAAATACAAGCTGGAGCACGGTCTTGATATCATCATCATTGACTACCTGCAGCTGATGTCGGGAAGCGGAAAGAGCTCCTCGGAATCGCGTCAGCAGGAGATTTCGGATATCAGCCGTTCCTTAAAAGCACTCGCGAGAGAGCTGAATGTGCCGGTTGTTGCACTGTCCCAGCTTTCCCGGGCTGTTGAGCAGCGTACCGACCACCGTCCGATGCTTTCCGACCTGCGTGAGTCGGGAGCGATCGAGCAGGATGCCGACGTTGTTATGTTTATCTATCGAGATGATTACTATAATAAGGATTCCGAGAATAAGGGAATCGCGGAAATCATCATCGCCAAACAGCGAAACGGCCCGATCGGAACCGTCAATCTGGTCTGGCTGCCGGATTATACGAAATTTGCGAATGCAGAGAGATAAAAGAAAATATTTTATGTGTCAGAACGTGTCGTGGGATAGTCCTGCGGCACGTTCTTTGTGTATAATTGTATGAAATTGTCGGAATATTACGATGAGATTTTCTTGCGGCAGGGGATAACAGATCCTATAATAAAGGGAAGAAGGGAGTGGCTGCCGTATGGAAAATAGAACGTATCTGGTCACGGAGGCGGAGAAGCTGACCGGGGAGAAAGCGCATGTGCTCCGGTACTGGGAGGACGAGCTCGGCATGGAAATCCACCGCAATTCGCTGGGACACCGCTGCTATACTGCGCAGGACATTCAGATTTTTCTGGGAATCCGGGAACTGAAGAAAAAGGGGCTTCACCTGAAAGCGATCCGCGAGCTGATGCCGAAGCTGGTGCAGGCAACGGCGGAGATCAAAGCGTTTCCGGCGGAAGCGGCAGAGACGGCAAAGGAGAAGCCGGATCCGGCAATACCGGGAAAAGCGGACGAAGTGCCGGAGGTGGTTGTCGATCTTCTGCCCGAGCGGGAAGCAGAACAGCTGGCGGACACTGTGATGCGGCAGGAAGAGGAGGAGCGTCAGACGGAGTTTTACCGCGTGCTCGGCCGTCTGCTCGATCAGATGATACAGAAGCGGCGCCAGGAAGAGCGGAGCCGCCGCGTGGACGAGGCGATCCGCCGCCACCAGCAGAGCCGGAGAGAAGCAGCGGCGACGCTGGAGCAGAAAGGAAAACGGACGAAAGCAAAACGGGGCCATCGGAACAATGGGTAAATCGGACAGAAAAAAGAACGCCTGTGAGAGGCGTTCTTTTTGGATCCACGCGGAAATCCGACTTATTTTGCAGCCAGATAATCGTTGATCTGGTCTTCCAGAACCTGAGCGTCCAGGCCGTGAACCATAGCTGCTTCTTCCAGGGACTCACCCTGTGCAGAAGGGCAGCCGATGCAGTGCATACCGGCTCCCATCAGGATTCCGATGATATTTGTATCCATTGCGATTAACTCGCCGATTGTCATGTCTTTCGAGATCTTTGCCATCTTAAAGTTCCTCCTTTAAATGTGTATATACCCGTCGTTCCGATTTTGACGGCTATTTTGATTATAGCGTACCCCCGGGGGGAATGCAAGAACAAATTCATAAGATTATAGAATGTTTATAATTTTGTACTTGTATTTCAGGGGGCAATCGTTTACAATGTGGATAGTACCGAAAGGGCCAAAAAATCTACAAGGAGGATAAGATCATGGCATATGTAATCACAGACGAATGTGTAAGCTGCGGAACCTGCGCTGGAGAATGTCCAGTAGAGGCTATCGCTGAGGGAGATTCCCATTACGAAATCAACCCGGATGTATGCGTTGAGTGCGGAACATGCGCAAGCGTATGTCCAACCGAGGCTATCACAGAAGAGTAATTTGTACGGAACGTACAAAAAGGAAGTCCTTCGCGGACTTCCTTTTTTATACATACGTTTTCAAAACTTACAGAGAAGCCAGCTCCTGCAGAGCATTCTCTTTTACCATTGCATTTCCATGTTCCAGCAGAAATGCTTCAGCGGCCAGGGAGAAGGATTCCTGTCTGCCGTACTCGGAAAGAATGTTACAGACCTTGTTGAATTCCTCCGGTTTGCAGCCGGACTGGTGCAGAACGAGCTGATAGTTGGCATCTGCCCTGTTCTTATAGAGGGAATTGCTGCCGGTAAAATACTGGTTCAGCGCTTTTGCGGAGCTGATGACATCGTCGAGGGTTGAGAAATGGAAGGTGCGTACCAGATCCACATTCTTTTCCTCGGATGCTGCAGGCTCTTTTTCGTTTTCCTTCTGTGCCGCTTTCTTTGCGATTTCCTGTGCCTTGTTCTTCACATCGCAGAGCTTGTGGAACAGGTCAATGATGTCGTCCGCGCCGGAATACTGTACCGGTTCCGGTCCGTCCGTATCGTCGCCGGATGGAGCAAATTTGGCGAAGCGGGTGTCGAGCTCCTGTGGGTCCTCGACTCTGGTGATAATGAGGACAATGCTGTCCGGAGCCACCGGAACGGCCTCGACCATGAGCGGGGCATTATCCACATTGAAGCCGAACTGCTGATTGGCTTCAAGCATCATATCCTGAAACAGGCTGCGGGCCTTTTCCGTGCCGTAAGCCAGTTCGCTGAGCTTTAAATTTCTTTCGGCAAGATCGGCGCTGGTCAGTGTGCAGCGGATCTTGTTATCATTGATTTTTCTATTTTCATAACTCTCACGTCCTTAATTACTCTTTACTTATATAAATAGGGCTACTTACGATATAGTATAACACATCACGGAAAGAAGTAAAGAACTTAAGATTTTTTTTACATTTCGCATAATTTTTTCAGAAATGAAGGGATAAACTTTATTTGTAATTCCCCCGGTTTGAAGTATAATGGGAGTTGGGGAAACCTTTGCTTCTGTCCGGAGGGTGCATACTCCGGCCGGAAGCAGGCACAGAAAAAACGGATCGGATAAGAAGGCGTCCCCGCGAAACATGATCATTGAAACTAAAAACAAAAGTATTTCATACGGATCGATGGGGCTTTCTTTTTTGTACGTCACAACTGCAAATAAGCCATGAAACAAACAATCGACAAAACTTTTTAAACAGATTTTCTGAAAAATACCCAATAGCAAAAAGCGAATGTTACAGTTCGCTGGGAACCAGTGAACTGTAACGATACTTTCTGACTCGCATGCGGTTCCCTTGCGCATAACGGTTGCTATTGGGTATTTTTTTGTTATAATGGGCGCAAGTGGGAGATCTTCAGAGCGAAGAAAAGGGGAAAAGAACACATGAAGGAGCAACAGAAGAAAAAAGCAGCGCCGGTACTGGTCGTATTGATTCTGATCGTGCTAGTCGGTGCAGCAGGCATTGTTTCATTTTTGATAAACCGATATAAACCCGGAACCGAATACATGGCCGGGAACGAATATTTTAACCTGACAGACGAAAACAGCGTTGCGCTGATCCAGAACGGAGAACTTCTGGAAGAGCAGGCCGTCCTTATCGGAGGAGAGCCGTATGCGGCGTACACATATGTAGAATCCCAGCTGAACAGCTGCTTCTACTGGGATGAAGAAACAAAAGGAATCCTGCTTACAACGAGCGGCGGCGTGCAGACACTGCTTCCGGGCGATGCGGCCGTTGCCAAAACACCGGGCGGACAGCCTGCCGTACAGCAGGAGAGCGACGGAACGGTTTACATTTCGCTGGATGTCGTAAAAGAATACACAGATCTCGACTATGCATATTACAGCGATCCCAACCGTGTTGTAATCCGGAATGAATGGGACGGCGTGGAGCAGGCGACGGTACAGTCAGACACCGCGCAGGTGCGCCAAAAAGGCGGCATCAAGAGTCTGATTCTTGCGGATGTACAGAAGGGTGACACCCTGCTGTATCTGGAAAATCTGGACAACTGGTGCAAAGTCATGACGGCGGACGGCTATACCGGCTACATCCAGACAGAGGATATCTCCGAGCCGGAGGCCATCGAAGCGCGGACGGCAAAGAAAGATTCCTATGAAAGAATTACACGGGATCACAAAATCAATCTGGTCTGGCATCAGAGCACATCGACCGAGTCGAACGACGCGATGGCAGAGATGACAGCAGAAATGACCGGCGTGAACGTGATTTCACCGACCTGGTTTTCCGTGACAGACGAAACCGGTACGATTTCCAGCCTTGCGAGCGCCGATTACGTGAAACTGGCGCATGAAGCGGGACGGGAAGTCTGGGGATTGATTGATAACTTTAATGAAGCATTTGACGAAACAACCGATCTTGCCTACGCATCCGTGCGCAGCAGAATCATTGAGCAGCTGCTCGCCGAGGCAGCATCGTGCGGCATGGACGGCATCAACGTGGATTTCGAGAATCTGAAAGAGGCCGGAATCCCGCATTACCTGCAGTTTCTGCGGGAACTGACGAGCGCGGCGCATGCACAGAATCTTGTGGTGTCGGTCGATACGCCGGTACCGCAGGCTTACACGATGTATTATCAGCGCGGCGAGCAGGCAAGATTTGTGGACTATATGATTGTCATGGCCTATGACGAGCATTTCGCGGGAAGCGAGGAGCAGGCTCTGTTTCATCCCTCCCGTTCGTACAGCAGGCCGTGGAGGAGATGACGCGGGTGATGCCTGCCGATCAGGTGATCTGCGGAATCCCGTTTTATACCCGTGTCTGGACGGAAAAGTTCGGACAGAGCGCCATTACCAGCGAGGTGCTGGGCATGGATGGCGCCAAAAACTATGCCAAAGAGAATCAGATGACAGAAACCTGGGATGCATCCCTTGGCCAGAATGTGGCAACGGTAGAAACTTCCGATGCCAGATACACGATCTGGATGGAGGATGAGCAGTCCATGGAGGAAAAACTGAAAGTGATCCAAAGTGCCGATCTCGCCGGAGTGGCAGAGTGGAAGCTCGGATTCGAGTGCGCAGACGTCTGGAGTCTGATTTCAGAATATATTGAAACAAACAGTTGACGAGGAGTCCGGGAAGGATAAGGGGAATGATAAAAGCCCGGGCACGAAGGAGGAGTATACATGTCAGAAAACAATCACGAAGAATTATTTAAAACAACGCTGATGGGCGGTTTCGATAAGGACGATGTTATGACGAAAGTGCAGAACCTGAAAGATCAGGCGTATGCCGCTCAGAAGAAACTGGAAGCGAAGATCGAGGAAAAAGAGCAGGAAATCGAGAAGCTGAACCGCAAGATCCGCGAGCGTGAGGATAAAATCGAGGAGCTCGAAAAAAACATTCATGAGAAATACCAGAGCTATATCGACAATTATGACAGCATCAGCGGCCTTGTGTTTGAGGCACAGGTGAAAGCGAAAAAACTGACACAGGAAACAGAGGAGAGCTGCAGAAAGCTAAAAGAAGAGACCGAGGAAGCCTGCCGCCGGAAAACCGAAGAAACGGACGAGTCCTGCCGCGAGAAAACGGAGGAAACGGATGAGGCGTGCTGCAAAAAGAGAGAGGAGACAAACGAGTCCTGCCGGAAACAGCGGGAAGAGACAAAGGAATCCTGTGCAAAGCAGCGCCGCGAGACGAAGGAACAGTGCGAATACATGGTAGAGAGCGCACGTCAGAAGGGCGAGGAACTGGCTGCTGTTTATGAAGAAAAACTGCAGGCCGAAGCAGAAGAAATCCAGAGCCATATGGACGCGGAACTGCAGAAAGCCAACACCAGATACCAGAAGATTTACGCCGAGATGGAAACCATGACGAGTGTACTCGAGAAGAATCGCAGAATTTTTGAGGAGACCTTTGCCGGCATCGAAAAAATGCGTGAGGAGATGAAACGTTCTGCATCGGAAGTGGAAACCTTCATGAAAGATCCGGTAAAAAGTATCTTTCCCGGAGAGGCAAAAGAAACAGCCGCAGAGCCAGACCGTGAAGATACCGCAGAAGAAGCAGAGGAAGAAGACGAAATCGTCGAAAATTCTGCAGTCATCGATCTCGAAAATGAGCCGGATTATCTCGATGATGACAACGACGAAGAAGAGGATGAAATCCCGAATCGCGCGCATGATGAAGAAGATGAGGAAGAGTAACCGGAAGCAATAAGAGTTGTAACCTGCCCCGCTGCTGCATAAAATGACCAAGAAAGGAAATTTGCAGCAGGGGGCTTTTCATTTGGAAAAAGGGAAAAAACTGGAATGGCTGATGGCGGTGATTCTGCTTTCGGCGGCGTATGTTCTGTCCCGCGAGGGCGCACGGCTGGTGGCAGCACAGAAGGCAGCCACAAAAGTAGTGGTGCTGGACAGCGGCCACGGCGGCGACGATCCCGGCAAAATCGGGGCAAACGGTGTCAAAGAAAAGGACATCAACCTTGCGATTGCCCGTCTGCTGAAAAAGAAGCTGGAAAAGCAGGGAATCCTTGTGGTGATGACGCGGGAAGGGGAGGATGATCTCTCCGATCCGGGAGCCGTGAATGCGAAAGTGCAGGATCTGCAGCGGCGCGTGCAGCTGATTCATAAAAAAAGCCGGACTGTGTGATCAGCATTCACCAGAACAGCTACCCGGATGCGGCGGTCAAAGGGGCGCAGGTGTTTTAATTATACGGATCAAAAGAAGGCGAAAAACTGGCGCTCTGCATGCAGGCTGCACTGGTCGCGGGGCTCGA
>ENA-OQIM01000064-OQIM01000064.1-human-gut-metagenome-genome-assembly--contig:-NODE-64-length-31114-cov-3.060251_pt1 | contig 31114 bp, 38 predicted proteins | sample MGYA00242579_ERZ504744 | MGnify/ENA primary metagenome ERZ504744 (study PRJEB26092, sample SAMD00036441) | human gut metagenome | host: Homo sapiens | study: EMG produced TPA metagenomics assembly of...
TGCTTCCTCTATTAACAGCTTCATGCCCTCAATATTATGTATATTAATTTGATGTTTCTTTAATAAATTAATTACCTTTTTCATACGTTTTTTAGAATATTTCCTACTAATTTTCTTTAATCTAAATTTTAACATTGAAGTGGTTTCTTCTATTTGCAATCCAATCGCTATTACTATAAGCAATATCGCTAATGTCCAATTAGCCATTTGTTGCATATTACGAACATAAAAAATTGTCCATACTATCGTTATTATCACAATCAATATAGTCAAAAGTTTATTTTGCCATGGTAATTTTTTCCATGATACACCTTACTAGCCTTATCAAATTTTTTTTTATTTCTATTTTATACTCTGTAAATAAATCGCAAAATCTCAAAATGCACTCCTTCGTTATTCATTAATATATTATTACATTTGAAACAAAGTTGTCATATCTTTATTTTCTTATTTATATATTATTAGCAAATCTTATCAATTCATTTAAATTCCATACAAAAACACACACCACAAAAGTGATGTGTGTCATAAAAATTCAAATTCTATTCAATTCCAAAACAAAGAAATCAAATTATTTCAACTGAGCAGCAACCTCAGCCGCAAAGTCTTCTTCTTTCTTTTCAATACCTTCACCAGTTTCAAAACGAACGAATCCTTTGATTGTAACATTAGCTCCGTTTGCTTTAGCAACCTGTTCTACGTATTTTCCAACTGCCTGTTTTCCGTCTTCAGCTTTAACATAAGCCTGATCTAACAGACATACTTCTTTTAATTCTTTGTTCAGACGTCCAACGATCATCTTTTCGATGATGTTTCTGGTTTGTCTGGGTTTTCGTTCATAGCCTGAACTTTTAAGATTTCTGTTTCATGCTCGATGTAATCTTTAGAAACTTCATCTCTGCTTGTGTATTTTGGAGAAATAGCTGCAACCTGCATTGCTACGTTTTTAGCCATCTCTTTGATCTCGTCGTTCACTACGTCTGTAGCAACTTCTACTAATACACCGATCTTACCACCAGCGTGGATGTAAGATGCAACAAATCCGTCTGCTGCAGATACTTTAGCGAATCTACGGATGTTTAAGTTCTCTCCGATAACAGCGATCTTACCATCTAATGCTTCTTTTACAGTTTTTCCAGCTTCTGCTTTAGATTCTTCTGCTAAGAATCCTTCGATATCAGCTGCTTTTGTTGTAAGAGCCTGATCAGCTACTTCTGCTACATATGTTCTGAATGTATCATTCTTAGCTACGAAGTCTGTTTCAGAGTTAACTTCAACGATTGCTGCTTCTTTTGCATCTTCAGATACTGCTACTGCAACAAGTCCTTCAGCTGCGATACGTCCAGCTTTCTTTGCTGCTTTTGCAAGACCGTTTTCTCTTAAAAATTCAACTGCTGCGTCCATGTCTCCGTCTGTGTTTGTAAGAGCTTTCTTACAATCCATCATTCCGGCACCAGTCATTTCTCTTAATTCTTTTACCATTGCTGCTGTGATAGCCATGATTCTTTTTCCTCCTAAATTGAAAGTGTGAATAAATTATTCAGCGTCTTCTGCAACTTCTTCAGAGTCTGCATCGATTCCCTGGTTTGCTTCGATAACTGCATCAGCCATAGCAGATGTGATCAGTTTTACTGCACGGATCGCATCATCGTTTCCTGGGATGATATAATCTAATTCTTCAGGATCGCTGTTTGTATCTGCGATTCCAACAAGAGGAATTCCTAAAGTATGTGCTTCCTGTACACAGATGCTTTCTTTCTTAGGGTCTACAACGAAGATCATGTCTGGAAGTCCACCCATTTCTTCGATTCCACCTAAGTTCTTCTGTAATTTGTCTTTTTCTTTGTTAAGTTCTAAAACTTCTCTCTTTGGAAGTATGTCAAATGTTCCGTCTTCTTCCATCTCTTTGATCTTTTTCAGTCTAGCGATTCTAGATTCGATTGTCTTGAAGTTAGTCATCATTCCACCTAACCATCTCTGGTTACGTAGAACATTCCACAACGTTCTGCTTCAGCCTGAATAGAATCCTGAGCCTGTTTCTTTGTTCCTACGAACAGAATCTTTCCACCCTGTGCTACACAATCTTTTACTGCGTTGTAAGCATCGTCAACCATTCCTACAGATTTCTGTAAGTCGATGATATGGATACCATTACGCTCTGTGTAGATGTATGGTGCCATTTTAGGGTTCCATCTTCTTGTCTGATGTCCGAAATGTACACCTGCTTCAAGTAACTGTTTCATTGAAATAACGCTCATTTTAAATCTCCTTTAGTTTTTGCTTCCGCTATTTTCATCGTTCTGACAAACCTCTTGGGCACTTACCAGAATTCCAATAGCGTGTTTATTTTTACCTATGACAGTATATCAAACCTTGTCCTTCTTTGCAAGAACTTTTTCTTTAATTCTAAAAGAATTAATCAAGCTTTGTGATCTCGTCAAATATAAAGTCATTCACTACTTTAATATATGTTCCCTTCATACCAGAGGATCTTGTCTCAACAACTCCAGCACTTTCTAGTTTCCTTAGTGCGTTTACGACAACAGATCTTGTGATCCCGAATCTATCTGCGATCTTACTTGCAACTAAGACTCCTTCATTGCCTTCTAATTCTTCTAAGATATGGATCACTGCTTTGTGTTCTGTGAAGGATAATGTACTGATCGCGGAATCAACGATTCCTTTCTTTCTTCGTTCCTGTTCCACTTCTTCGCTTACAGATCTTAACATTTCAAGTCCGACAACGGTTGTTCCATATTCCGCTAAGATAATATCATCAATGGAATAATTTTCTCTCTGGCGGTACATAAATAATGTTCCGAATCTCTCTCCTGCGATATCGATCGGTGCGATGATCGCATAGTAATCATCAACGTCTGACTCAAATCCCAGTGTGGAAAGGCTGACGTTTTCATTGGTGGAAAGAATCGTTAATAGTCTTTCATTTAATGAAAAATCAACATAATCTTTGACATTTCCTGAGATCAGCTGATGAAGCACTTCGATGTGGTCTGCTTCATTTTTACCTAAGATCTTTCCTTTTTTACTGATGACAAGGACGTTTGAATTCATTACTTCTGTCAGAACTTTACAGATATCGTTAAATACAACTTTCTGTGAATTGTTATTATGAAGTAATTTATTGATCTTTCTTGTTTTATCTAGTAATTGTATACTACTCATCTATATTTTTTCTCCTTATTTTGACACTGACTCCCCAGAAGTCTCTTTCTCTTTTGCATCTTCTGGCATGCTGCATACGAATCCACATTCCTTGCTAGAGCATACAAGCTTCTTACCTTTTTCGATCATATACTTCCGCATTTTTCACATTTGACTGTGGATGGTTTCTGCCATGACATAAATTCACATTCCGGATTATTTTCACATCCGTAATATTTTCTTCCTTTTTTCGTTTTCTTTAAGACAACTTCTCCGCCGCACATTGGGCATGGGATTCCGACTTTTTCAAAATGTGGTTTTGTATTTCTGCATTCTGGGAATCCAGGGCATGCAAGGAATTTCCCATATGGTCCGTACTTCACAACCATATTTCTTCCACATTCATCGCAGATAACGTCTGTGACTTCGTCTTCGATCTTGATCTTCTCTAATTCTTTTTCTGCATTCTTCACTGCAATCTCAAAGTCTGGGTAGAAGTTTTCAATGACGGATTTCCAATGGACTTTACCTTCTTCTACCATATCAAGCAGACCTTCCATCATCGCTGTGAAGTTCACATCGACGATACTTGCGAATGCTTTCTTCATCATGTTGTTGACTGCTTCTCCAAGCTCTGTGACGTATAAGTTCTTCTTTTCTTTGACAACATAACGTCTTGCTGTAATCGTTGAGATCGTTGGTGCGTAAGTACTTGGTCGTCCGATTCCAAACTCTTCTAGTGTCTTAACTAAAGATGCTTCTGTATAATGAGCTGGTGGCTGTGTAAAATGCTGTTTTGGTTCTAAATCATTCAATGTAAGTTTGGTATCTTCATCGATGGATTTTAACATTACATTTCCTTCGGATTTCTCATTGTTAATGTTATATACAGATAGGAATCCATCGAAGGCGATCTTGCTTGCGGATGCATTAAAACGATAATCTCCGGCAGCGATCTTTACAGATGTATTCTCGTATTTGGCTGGTGCCATACGGCTTGCCATGAAACGGTTCCAGATCAGCTGGTATAAACGGAACTGATCTCTTGATAGTTCATCTTTGATGCTTGCTGGTGAGTTTGTCATGTAGGTTGGTCGGATGGCTTCATGTGCATCCTGTACTTTCTTGTCGTCTTTCTTGGCAACAGTTCCTGCTCCAACGAACTCGGCTCCATAAGCTTCCTTGATATTATTCTTTCGCTGCGGCATCGGCTTCTACAGAGATACGTGTGGAGTCTGTACGTAAGTATGTGATCAGACCGACGGTTCCCTGTCCTTTGATATTGACACCTTCATATAACTGCTGTGCGATACGCATTGTTTTCTGTGGTGCGAAGTTTAACTTGCTGGATGCATCCTGCTGAAGAGTACTTGTCGTAAATGGAAGTGGGCTCTTCTTTAATCGTTCTGTGACTTTCACTCCTTCGACGGTGAATTCTTTTCCTTTTAAATAGGATAAGATCTCATTCATCTCTTCTTCGCTGTGAATCTCAATCTTCTGTTCTTTATTGCCAATCAGTTTGGCTTCTAATGGCTTCTTGCTTCCTTTGACATCTAATAAGGCTTCTAAGGACCAGTATTCCTGTGGAATAAACAGGTTGATCTCTTCTTCTCTGTCACAGATCAGGCGTAAGGCTACGGACTGAACTCGTCCAGCACTTAAACCTCGTTTGATCTTTGCCCAGAGGATCGGACTGATCTGGTATCCTACGATTCGGTCCAGAACACGTCTTGCCTGCTGTGCATCGACTAAGTTCATATCGATGTCTCTTGCGTGTTTGATAGAGTCTTTGACAGCTGTTTTTGTGATCTCATTAAATGTGATTCGGCTGTAGTTTTTGTTCTCTAGTTTTAATGCGTAATATAAATGCCATGAGATGGCTTCTCCTTCACGGTCCGGGTCAGTCGCGAGGTATACTTTGTCTGCTTTTTTTACCGCTTTACGAAGAGCTGCTAATACTTCACCCTTCCCACGGATCGTAATGTACTTTGGTTCAAAGTCATTCTCGATATCTATTCCTAAGGTACTCTTTGGCAGATCGCGAACATGCCCGTTGGACGCGATCACTTCGTAATTCCTGCCCAGGAACTTTTTGATTGTTTTGGCTTTCGCCGGTGATTCGACGATAACTAGATATTTTGGCATATAGTATTACCCCTTGTTTACATTTTTTTGATATATAAGTTCTGATGGATCTGTTTGATATATCCTTTCGCTTCTAATTGAAATAAAGCTTGGATCACTTCTTCATAAGAATCTTGGGATGTACTTAAGATCTCATCAATATATTTCGGTTTCAAACTCAACATATCATACACCCTTTTTTCTGCCTTTGCAAGAGATTTTGCACTATGCTTTGGAAATTTTCGTGAAAATCCCGTGAATTCTGAAAATTCTGTTAAAATATCGTCGACATTTTCAACTAATTTTGCTCCTTGTTTGATCAATCCATGACATCCTTGGCAATGTTTGTCTGTGATCATTCCGGGAACTGCGAACACTTCTTTGTTCTGATCAAGCCCACAATCCGCCGTGATCAGCGATCCGCTCCTTGCTCTGGCTTCTGTGACGAGGATTCCATCACTTAATCCACTGATGATTCGGTTCCTTTCTGGAAAATGCCATTTGAGCGGTTCACTGCCTGGCGGGTACTCAGAAATAACTGTCTGATTCGCATACATGTCATAAAATAACTGAAAATTTTCTTTTGGGTAAATGAGATCGATCCCACATCCTAAAACCCCAACAGCCTGTCCTTTTTTGTCGATTATTTCACGGTGAACCGTCCCATCTACGCCCCTTGCGAGTCCACTTACAATCTGTACGCCTTGCTGAGCCAGCTCTTTTGCGAACTTTTTTTGAGATTTCGAATCCATAAGTTGTCGGATATCTTGATCCAACGATTGCTATTGACAGTTCTTTTTCTTCATATGGCTGACCTTTTTGAAAAATCCCATACGGAGCATCGTAGATCTTCCTCAATCGATTCGGATAAGCAGCTTCTTTTTGAATGATAAAACGGATATTTTCACGATGCAAGGCTTCATAACCTTTCTTGATCGCTGTTTCATCTCTTGAATGAACGAAACGATCGTATTCAAGTTGTGTCATGTGTTCTTTTAAGATTTCTGGGTTGATCTTATAGAGTTCTTTTGGGTGAATGAAGATATCCATCAATTCTTTTTGCTTCTTGATCGGCAATCGGACTTTGCCGCATAGCCAGTACCAATATAATTTATCTTCCATATTCAAGCACCTCTTTGATAAATCCTGTATTTCTGAAGGTCATGGCTTCCATCAGGTGGATTGGTTTGATCTCTGATTCATTTTCCATAAGCATGATCGTCAGTGCTACTTTTAAAATCTTATCCATTCCTCGCCTTGTGATCTTGCCAGATTGATAGGCGATATCTAAAATCTCTTTGCATTCTTTGGATAAATGAAGGAGCTTGTTTAACTGTATGTGGCTTAAATGGCTGGTATCACTGCATTGATAGTTTTTTAATAACTTTTTTTCTCTTTGGATGGTTGTTTCGATGCGTTCTTTGATCTGATGGGATGTTTCTTGACTCTCTTTTTGTATCTTCTGTGTATCAGCCTCTTTTTTACTTAGACATAGGACCATGTCAAAACGGTCTAAGATCGGACCGGACAATTTCTTTAGATAACGCTTTTTTTCATGATAAGTACATCGGCAGATCCCATCTTCCAATCCGTAACCACAAGGACATGGATTCATGGTGGCGATCAGTTGAAAGTCTGCCGGAAACTTGTGGTAGATCCCATTTCTGGTGATATCGATCGTTCCATCTTCCAATGGCTGTCTGAGTGCTTCGATACATTCTGTTTTAAATTCCATAAATTCGTCCAGAAATAAAATGCCATGATGTGCTAATGTGATCTCTCCTGCCGTCGGCGTCTTGCCGCCTCCAAGGAATGCGGCTTTCGGGATCATTGGATGTGGCTGACGAAATGGTCTGGTATCATCTTCTAAATACCGTGGAATTCCAGTGGCATCATAGATTGCCTGAACTTCCATCTTCTCTTCTTTTGATAGTTGTGAAAGAATGGTCGGGATCCTTCTGGCTGCCATTGTTTTTCCTGAACCTGGGGAACCAATGATCAATAGATGATGTCTTCCAGTGACCGCGATCTCCATCGCTCTTTTTAAATGTTGTTGTCCGATGATGTCACTGAAGTCTTCTTCTAACTCTTCCTTTTGATAAGTTGTTGCACTTCTGCAACTTTTTGATGATATGTTCCATGAAAATAGTCCAGGACATCCTGTAAACTGTCCATAAATACCACTTCAATATCTTCGATCCCTCTTAGAGAATTCTCATCTTCACTTGCCGCAAAGAACTTGTGAATGCCTTGTTTTCTTGCTTCTAAAACGATCGGAAGACAGTTTCCTACACCTCTGATCTTGCCGTTTAGTCCTAATTCTCCCATGATACAGATGTCATCTAACTTGCTTGCATCGATTAAATTCAGGCATCCTAAAAAGGCCACGGCGATCGGGAAATCGAACGCGGTTCCGTTCTTTCTTATATTGGCTGGGGATAAATTAACGGTGATCTTCATCGACGGTAAGGGATGGCCGATGGAGCGCAGTGCTGATGCAACCCGCTCTTTTGCTTCCATGGATTCTTTGGAAAGATAGCCTACCATTGTAAAATATGGCAGGCCGTTTCTGATCTCTACTTCTACGTGGATGAGCTTTCCGCTCACTCCACTGACGATTCCTGTGATTACTTCCTGATAAATAATACTCAACTCCTTCTCTTCTCAAAAAGGAAGCTGGTTTCAAAATGATATGGTTAGTTTATCACAAAAGTAATATTTTTACAATCTTGTTTATTCAAAACAATTGTGATTATTTTAATAATTTCTTTAATTCACTCATAAATGTGTTCACATCTTTGAATTCACGGTAAATGGCTGCAAATCTTACGTATGCAACTTCATTTAAATCCTTTAATTTGTCCATGACCATCTCTCCGATCACGGATGTTTCAACTTCTCTTGTTCCCATGTTATAGATCTTTGTCTCGATCTCATCGATCGCTGCTTCGATCTGCCCCATGGATACTGGGAGTTTGTGACAGGATTGTACGATTCCATTCCGGATCTTGTTTCGATCGTAGAGTTGTCGTGTCTTGTCTTTCTTGATGACACTCAACGGTTCTGTCTCTATCTTCTCATAAGTTGTAAAACGTTTTCCGCATTCGTCACATTGTCTTCTTCTACGGATCGCATTGTTGTCTTCTGCCGGTCTGGAATCTACGACTCTGGAATTCTCACTTCCACAATATGGGCATCTCATCTTCTTGTACCTCCGTGTTTTTACTGCTTGAAGTATATCATTTTTTTTGTAGAAAAGAAAGCTTTTCTTTTATTTCAGGCATTCTTTTTCGTTGATATCGACTAGAATCGTATCTCTGCCGATCCTTACAATGCATTTGTAGGGGATTTTGTAAACTTTATTCTTGCCAACGCATATGAGCATCTTCGTTGTTTTGGGAACGATCAGATAACAAATCTTACCCGTATGGATTTCAAATTCGAGGTCTAGGACAAAGCCTAAACATTCTCCTGTATTACAATTGATCACATCTTTTTGCCGAAGTTCGAGAAATTTCATGTCAGGAATCCTTTTTCTTCCTATTATAATAGTATTTCTTTTTTTTCCATGAATAGAAGCAGAAAAAAGCAGGAGATTCTGATCTCTCGAATCTCCTGCTTCTTTATTATTATAATGATATAAAGAAAGATTAAGCTTCTTTCTTTGGTGCTGGTTTCTTAGGAACTAATTTCTTTCCTGTAATGATTCCTTTTGGACATTTACCTGCACATAATCCACAACCTACACATTTATCATAATCGATCTGTGCGATGTTGTTTTCAACTTTGATCGCTCCAAGTTTACATACTTTTTCGCATGCTTTACACCCGATACATCCTGCTTTACATACAGACATAACGTTTTTACCGAATTCTTTAGAGCTGCACTGTACTCTTGTTTTCTTGTTTTCTGGTACAAGGTCGATCAATGCTTTTGGACATGTTTCTGCACATTTTCCACATCCTACACATGCTTCTTCATCGATGTGAGCGATTCCGTTCACGATAGAGATCGCATTTTCTGGACATACTGCTGCACAGCTTCCAAATCCCATACATCCAAATTCGCATCCTTTTGGTCCTGCACCTGGTACGTTCATCGCTTCGATACAGCTCTGAACTCCTGAGTACTGGTATTTGTCAGATGCTTTTTCGCAAGTTCCGGCACATTTTACAAATGCGACTTTCTTCACGAATTCTCCTGCTTCTACACCCATGATCGCACTGATCTTCTCAGCTGCAGCTGCTCCACCAACTGGACAGCCGTTCACTGGTGCTTCTCCATTTGCGATTGCTTTTGCAAGTCCATCACAACCTGCGTATCCACAACCACCACAGTTATTTCCTGGAAGTTCTGCACGGATGGCTACTTCCTTCTCGTCTACAGGAACTTTAAATTTCTCTGAGGCAATTCCCAGTAAGATTGCGATAAGCAGACCGGTTCCTCCGACAACAACCATGGCAAGTAAAATTGCTGATATATTCATCTTCTTTACCTCCTAAATAAGTCCTGAGAATCCGAAGAATGCGATTGCCATTAATCCTGCTGTTAACAATGTGATAGGCATTCCTTTGAAAGATTCTGGGATGTTGTTGTATTCCATCTTTTCACGGATACCAGCAAGGATAACGATAGCAATTAGGAATCCTAAAGAGATACCGATACCATTGACTACGCTGGCGATGAAACTATAGTCGTTCTGTACGTTTGTTAATGCTGTACCAAGAACTGCACAGTTTGTTGTGATCAGTGGAAGGAATACTCCCAGAGATTCATATAATGCTGGCATAGATTTCTTTAATACCATTTCTACGAACTGTACTAATGCTGCGATTACCAGAATAAATACGATCGTATTTAAGTATGTTAAATCTGTTGGTACTAATAAAAAATGTATAAAATTAAATTTGTAACTGCTGATGCGATAGTAATAACGAAGAGAACGGCTGCACCCATTCCGGCTGCTGTCTCAACTTTCTTAGAAACTCCAAGGAAAGGACATAAACCAAGGAACTGGCTTAATACGACGTTATTTACCAGCGCTGAACCGATGGCAATTAACAGTAAACTTTTCATCTTAATCCTCCTTATTTGTCATCTACAGTTGTATCAAAAAAGCTTCTGGAACCGCAAGCGCTGTTTCCGCAGTGAGAACAATCTCCGCATCCACCATTCTGTGCTTCTCCGGCTTTTTTAGGTTTTTTGCTCTTAACTTTATTCTGGATCGCTACTAAGCATGCAAGTACGAAGAATGCTCCAGGTGCCAGGATAAAGATTGTGATTGGTTCGTATGCAGATGGCATTACCTGCATTCCGAAGATCTGACCTGCTCCTAATAATTCACGAATGCTCCTAAAATTGTTAAGGCTACAGTAAATCCAAGTCCCATTCCAAGTCCGTCAAAGAAGGAGTTGATTGGTCCGTTCTTTGCTGCAAAGGATTCTGCACGTCCAAGGATGATACAGTTTACTACGATCAGTGGGATGTATAATCCTAATGCGTCGTTAACTGCTGGAACATATCCCTGTAATAGGAACTGTACGATTGTTACCAGAGATGCGATAACTACGATATATCCTGGGATACGTACACGATCAGGGATGACATTTCTTAATGCGGAAATAATCATGTTAGAAAACATTAATACGGCTGTTGTTGAAAGTCCCATTCCTGCACCGTTGATCGCAGATGTTGTTACTGCTAATGTAGGACACATACCTAACATTAAGACGAAGGTAGGGTTTTCTTTTACGATACCATTAATCAATCGTTCCATTGGATTTGGTTTCATGTTTAATTACCTCCCTTCAGGCTCTTTGAATATGCAACACAGCTGTTAACTGCACTTGTGACAGCACGGCTAGTAATTGTTGCACCACTGATGGCATCTACTTTAGAATCATCGTTCTTACCAGATCCATCTTTTACAACTTCAAATTTGTCTGCTTTTTTGTTTTTAAAGTTACTCTTGAATTCTGGTTCTTTGGCTTTCATACCTAAACCAGCTGTTTCGCTGATGGATAATGTTTCATAACCATTGACTGTTCCATCATCTCTAACACCTACAGATAAAGATACATCTCCACCGTATCCTTCTGGGTTTGTTACAGAGAATACGTATCCAAGTTCTTTTCCGTTTTTGTCAACTGCTTTTACAACTTCAGAAATCGTGTTCTGTCCAAGATCATTTTTCTTTAAGACAGCTGCTACGTCTTTCTGGTCTAATTTTACTGTATCGAATTTCGCTGCATCTTTGAATACGGCTTTGTAAGCTTCCTGTTTTGTCTTTTCTTCCTGTGCGGCGATCGGTGCTTTTGTTACATTATATACGATACCTAAAAGGAGTCCTGCAATTAATGTGATCACACATAATTTGATACAATCCATTACGAGATTCTTATTCATTGCTCTTACCTCCTTTTTTTACGATTCCAAATGGAGTTGGTACTGTCACTCTCTCGATCAGTGGAACTAATAAGTTTGCAATGATGATTGAGTAAGATACACCTTCTGCCATTGGTCCGAACAGACGGAATAATCCAGTTAAAATACCAAGAACGATCGCATAGATGATCTTTCCGTTCTTTGTAATTGGAGATGTTACGTAGTCTGTTGCCATGAAGATCGCACCTAACATTAATCCACCACTGAAGATCTGTGCTGCCATGTAAGATAGATCAAATCCATGACCACCGAAGATCAGTACGAAGATTGCTACAACTGCAACGTAAACACATGGGATGATCGGAGAGATGACTTTCTTAAATACTAAGTATACTCCACCGATGATCAGTAATAATGCAGATGTTTCACCAATTGTTCCAGGAACGAATCCTAAGAATGATTTCATAACATCCACGCTTTTTCCCTGTTCCATAACAGCAAGTGGTGTTGCTGTTGTCACACCATCATATGTAAATGTTGTCATTCTTGCTGCAAATGAGATCATTAAGAAACATCTTGCACCAAGGGCTGGGTTCATAAAGTTCTGTCCCAATCCACCGAATACCTGTTTTACAACGATGATCGCGAAGATTCCACCAAGGATCGGCATCCAGAATGGTGCTCCTGATGGTAAGTTTAATGCAAGTAACAGTCCGGTTAATGCCGCACTTAAGTCACCTACAGTGATTGGCTGTTTCATAAGTTTCTGGTAAATATACTCAACGACAACACAGGTAGCAACAGAAATTGCAACTGTCAGTGCCGCAGATGCTCCAAAGATATAGATACCAAAAATTGTAGCGGGTAGTAATGCGATGATAACATCTAACATAATCTTTTGTGTTGAGCCATTATCTCTTACATGAGGATTGGCTGACACATGATATAATGTTTCGCTCATATGTATCTCTCCTTTATTTCTTTCTACGGTTAGCTAATACCTGTTTACGACCTGTCTTCATGGACTGTGCAAGGTTACGTTTTGCTGGACAGATAAATGAACAAGATCCACACTCAACGCATTCTGCTCCATAAAGTTTCTCAAACTCGTCAAACTGATTATGATCTGCTAATACAGATAATTTCGCTGGCATCAGCTTCTGCGGACAGACGCTTACACATCTTCCACAACGAATACAATTGCTTGGTTGGTTCGCAGCAACTTCATCTTTTGTGAATGCTAAGAAGCATGAGAATGTTTTGACAGCTGGTACGTCTGTTGTAAACATTGCCATACCCATCATAGGTCCACCAGAAATGATCTTCTCAGGCTGTGTTTTAAATCCACCGGCTGCTTCGATCAGTTCCTGTACGTTTGTTCCTGTACGTACTTTAAAGTTGCTTGGATTCTTGATCGCATCTCCAGTAACTGTCACAACACGTTCATATAATGGTTTACCATCTTTGACAGCTTCTTTGATCGCTACGATCGTAGCTACGTTATCTACGATGCATCCTGCATCTGCTGGTAACATGCTGGAGTTGATGCTTCTTCCTGTTGTTGCATAAATCAAAGAACGTTCTGCACCCTGTGGGTATTTTGTCTTTAATGTAGCAACGCTGATTCTTGCATCACCTTTTACTAATGCTTCTACTTTAGCAATTGCATCTTTTTTATTATCTTCAATACCAATGATACCTTTTGCTTTTGGGAACATATCAAGTACGATATTTAATCCTTCAATTAAAAGTTCTGGTGTCTCCATTAAGATGCGGTAGTCACCTGTGATATAAGGTTCACACTCAGCTCCATTTACGATGATATATTCGATCGCATCTGGATCTTTTGGCGCTAATTTCACATGTGTTGGGAATCCGGCTCCACCAAGTCCTACGATTCCAGCTTCTTTGATCGCTGCTAAAACATCATCTTTAGACATCTGATCATAAGGTTTTGCCTCAAAGGCAGCCTCTTTGAATTCTCCATCATTCTCAATTACGATAGAGTTAACTTTTGCTCCGGCTGGAGTCATTCTTGGCTCGATCGCCTTTACAGTTCCTGAAACAGAGCTGAAAATATTCGCGGATACAAATCCTCCAGCTTCTGCCACCTTCTGGCCTACTAACACCTGGTCTCCCTTGCTAACGATTGGCTGTGCAGGAGCACCGATGTGCTGACCTAAAGGTAAAACAACATCTCCTTTTGGCAGGTATTCGGTGATTGGTGAATTCTTTGCAAATTCTTTACCATCTGCCGGATGAACACCGCCGCTAAATGTAAACAATGCCATTTTAAGCCTTCCTTTCTTCTTTACATTTTTTTTCCATTGCGAAAAAAAAGAGTTCTCATAAAATGAAAACTCCTTTGAACACAAGACTTATAATACCATAGTCTTTTTTATTTTTCAATGTTTTTTTAACAATTTCTTTGCATTTGCATACAAAAATATATATTTTTCTTCAGATTTTCTTAAGATCCTGAAATAATTTACAATTCTGGCTTTTATATTCTATCATTTACGGATCTGTCCATTTCCATAAATGATGAATTTGCTGGTTGTCAGTGCATCTAATCCCATTGGTCCTCTAGCATGAATCTTCTGGGTACTGATTCCGATCTCTGCTCCAAATCCAAATTCAAATCCATCAGTAAATCTTGTGGATGCATTAACATAAACGGCTGCTGCATCGATCTGATTTAAGAATTCCTGTGCATTCTGGTAAGAATCTGTGACGATCGCTTCCGAATGCCCCGTATTGTAATGATTGATATGTGCCACTGCTTCGTCAAAGCTGTCAACAGTTTTCACAGAGATGATAGAATCTAAGTATTCTGTTCCCCAGTCTTCTTCTGTTGCAGGGATGATCTGGTCATTTAAAGCACAAACTCTCTCATCTCCACGTACCTGTACTCCTTTTTCTAATAAAGCATCGATGATCGCTGGACCGTGACTCTCCAAGATGTTCTTATGTAATACTAAAGATTCACATGTATTACATGTTCCAAGTCTCTGTGTCTTTGCATTGATGATGATGTTAACTGCCATGTCTTTCTGGGCAAATTCATCTACGTATACATGACAATTTCCTGTTCCTGTCTCGATCACTGGCACTGTAGAATTCTTTACAACACTCTGAATGAGTCCTGCACCACCTCTTGGGATCAGAACATCTAAGTATTCATTTAACTGCATCATCTTCGTAGCTGTCTCACGGCTTGTATCTGTCAGCAGCTGAATGCTGTATTTTGGCATATTACAGGATTCTAGTGCACTCTGTATCACATTTGTGATCGCAAGATTTGAATTGATCGCATCACTTCCACCACGAAGAAGGCATGCGTTTCCTGTCTTAAAACATAGTGCAAATGCATCTGCTGTTACGTTTGGTCTTGATTCGTAGATGATACCGACAACTCCTAATGGTACTGTTTTCTTACCGATCAAAAGTCCATTCGGTGTTTTCTGCATATGTTCTACAGAACCAATTGGATCATGTAGTTCAGCTACCTGACGAAGTCTTCTGCCATTGCTTCGATACGGTCAGGATTCAGGGATAAACGATCGATCAACGCCTCGCTCATATCATTACTTTTTGCATTCTCTACATCTTTGTAATTCTCACTTAAGATATATTCCTGATTCTGTACCAGACATTTGGCTGCTTCTCTTAATACTTCATTCTTATCTTCAATCCCTGCTTTTCCAAGAATTATCGATGCTTCTTTTGCCTGTTTTCCTAGTTGTTCCAACATTATGAATGCCTCCTTTTCGGTGCGGTTTGCATCTATCATCAATCTGTTCTATCTAATCTGCTCTAGTTTAATCCTTTTGGTTTTAATGGAGTGATCGATCCATCTTCATTTTTGATACTTACATTATTAAGCTGTGCTCTTAAGTTTGCACGAACAGACTGGATGTATTCATGTCTTAACTTTCTCTGTTCTTCTTTCTGTTCTGGTGTTAACCCAATGGATTTATCCAGATTGTATAATTCATTAATTCTTTGAATATCTTTTTCTTTCATCTGTAATATTTCCTTTCTATATAATACATTATTTTATCTTATTATGCCTTAAAATATGGGCGTTCTGTTAAATATTTCTTGAAATCAAAGTCTGGTCGTTTGTGTGCTAAGAATAATGTTCCGATCTCTTCTCCTGCAACAACTTTATTGACATTATTTAAATTATTGCTGTTTACGATCACCATATCTGCTCCAGCATCTGTTACGATATTGGCTGCTGCGATCTTCGTTTCCATTCCGCCAGTTCCGACCTTAGTTACAGCTCCTTTTGCCATTCTTCCGATCTTTTCATCTAAGACTGGTACTTCAGGAATCAGTTTGGCCAGTGGATTCTTGTGTGGGTCATCCGTATAAAGTCCGTCAATATCTGTCAGGAGGATCAATAGATCACCTTGTACAACCGCAGTTACGACTGCAGATAAGGTATCATTGTCACCAAACTCGATCTCTTCTGTCGATACCGTATCGTTTTCATTTACGATCGGAATCACGCCGAGTTTTAGTAATTCTTCAAATGTATTCTTGGCGTTATATCTTCTCTCGTCATTGAGCATCGTCTCTTTTGTGATCAGAATCTGTGCAGATCCCTGATTGTATTCAGCAAACAGTTTCTGGTAGATCATCATTAACTGTCCCTGTCCTACAGCAGAACATGCCTGCTTCATCGGAAGGGATGTCGGACGGTTTTCTAATCCCAGGGCTTTAAATCCTACACCGATCGCTCCTGAAGATACCAGGATCACGTCTTTTCCGCTGTTATGTAAGTCTGTTAAAACACGGACTAATTTCTCTAATCGGAATAAATTGATGTTTCCTGTTGCTTTATGGATCAAAGAAGATGTACCTACTTTGACGACAATTCTTTGTTTATCTTTTAGTTTTTCACGATTATTCATTTTACATTCACTCCTTGAAAGGTATTTTACACTGTAACGAGGGCTTGTGCAACCTTAATTCCATCCATTGCCGCAGAAGTGATGCCGCCAGCAAAACCTGCTCCCTCTCCGCATGGGTAGATTCCTTTGATATTACTCTCAAATCCTTGATCTCTCTCTATTCTTAACGGAGAAGATGTTCTTGCTTCAATTCCGCACAAAATCGTATCTTCTCGATTAAATCCTTTGATCTTTGTATCAAAATATTGCATTCCTTCCGAAATCGCTTCACTGACCGGTTCTGGAAGACAGTTTCTTAAGTTCCCAAAACTTGTCAATCCTTTGGTATTCGGTGTGATCTCGCCAAAGGATTCTGTAATCTTTCTTTCTCTGAAATCTTTTAATGTCTGAACCGGGATTCTTCCTTTTCCTTCACTAAAAGCTTTTTCTTCCCATTTCTGCTGAAATCTTACGCCTGCTAATGCGTCATTTCCATCAAAATCCTCTGGTGTAACACTTGCGATGATCGCACTATTGGAATTCTTTGCTGCTCGATCGTGATTGCTCATTCCATTGACCGTCAATCGTTCTGGCTCTGAAGACGCGTTGACCACGAAACCTCCCGGACACATACAGAAGGAATACACACTTCTTCCATTGTTTGCATGATATGTTAGTTTGTATGATGCAGCTGGAAGATCATATTGATCTGCTCCCTTTCCATACTGCGAATGATCGATCATCTCACGCGGGTGTTCCACACGAAGTCCGATCGCAAAAGCTTTAGGATTCATTTCCAGATCACGATCTGATAAGACCTTAAATGTATCTCTGGCACTGTGTCCCGGTGCTAAGATTGCTGCTTCTGTTTTAATTTCTTCTTTATCATTGATGATCAGCCCTATTAATTTTCCATCCTGGATCACGAAATCTGTCACTTTCGCCTCAAAACGGACATCTCCGCCAAGAGATCTGATCTCTTCTCTGATCCCTGCAACGACATTTCTTAAAAGATCCGTTCCGATATGTGGTTTATTTTCATATAAGATCTCTTCTGGTGCACCATGTTCTACAAAAGTTTCTAAAACGAATCTATTCCTTCCGAATTTGTCTTTTACTAAGGTATTTAGTTTTCCGTCTGAAAATGTTCCTGCTCCTCCTTCTCCAAATTGTACATTGGATTCAGGATTCAGTTCACCACTCTCCCAGAAATGTTCTACATCTTTCATACGGTTTGTGACATCTTTCCCTCGTTCTAAGACGATCGGATGTAATCCGGCTCTTGCAAGCATCAGTGCTGCAAACAGACCTGCCGGTCCCATTCCGATCACAACCGGTGGATATTTAAATTCCCGCTGATTTTCTGGAAATTCAAACTTCTTTTCTTTTACTGTCATGATATTACGATTCTTGTTCTTTTTGAGGAATTTCTCTTCTTGACCCTTACCTAATGTCACATCAACTGCATACACATAAGATAATTCTTCTTTTTTCCTCGCATCAATAGACCGTTTTACAATCTTGTATTGTTTATATTCTGTATTATGTAATGCTTTTTTTATCTTCTTCTCAAGTGCTGCCTCTTTGTGATCGATCGGCAGCTTGATCTGGTTGATTCTTATCATTGTCTTCCTATCTGCTTGCAGCGATGTATCCAGATGTAAATGCCCACTGAAGATTATACCCTCCGCATGTTCCATCGACATCTAGTAATTCACCGACAACATAAAGCCCTTCTAATAACTTTGATTCTAATGTTCCTTGTATGATTTCTTTTGTGGATACGCCTCCGGCTGTTACCTGTGCCATATCATATCCTTTATATCCTTTGATCTCAACTTCAAAGTGTTGGATCATATCTAAGATCCTGTTAAGATCTTTCCTGGATATCTGAGCAACTGGTTTTCTTGGATCAATCTTTAATCTCAGTAAGATTGCATATACCAGTTTTTTATTTAAAAATCCCTGGAAGAATTCTTCGACTGTCTTATAATTGCAGCTCTTTAAGAATACTTCTGTTGTTTCTTCTAAGGTTACCATCTGTGGCATGAGATTTAAATAGATTTTTACTTTTTTCTTTCTTCTTAATGCTTCGATCGCAAAATGACTGATCTGGAAAATCGGGATCCCTGAAACCCCATATTTTGTAAACTGAACTTCTCCATGTTCTTTGGCGATCAATTCATTATTCGCGTAAACGCTGACATTACTGACATTTCGAACTCCAGAGGTGTCTTTTAAATATTTTCCTTCTGCTTCTAATCCTACCAAAGACGGGAATGTATCCGTGATCTTATGATGAAAGTCTTTGGCAAGCTTGTATCCACTTCCGTTACTTCCTAAGTTTGGCTGTGCACATCCACCAGTTGCAAGGATCAGATTGCTTGACTGAAAACATTTGTCATTTCCATAGACATAAAATGTGGACTTACATTTCTCTGCTTTCGTGACTTCAAATTCTGTCAGAATATCCACGTGCAGATGCTTTAATTTCTGTGTCAATGTATCAACAACAGTTGCTGCCTGCAAAGATGCAGGATAATAATATCCATTTTGCTCTGTCACAAGCATTCCGAGAGATTCAAAGAACTGAATGAGATCTTCTAATCCAAATTCCTCGATCATCGGATAGGCAAAGGAAGGTCTCTGCCCTCTGTAGCAATTCTCGTCCATGTAAGCATTTGACAGATTGCATCTTCCATTTCCCGTTGCTAATATTTTCTTTCCTAATTTATCCATCCGTTCAAGCAAGAGAACTTTCTTATGATGACTAGCTGCTGTGATCGCTGCCATCATACCAGAAGCCCCTGCTCCAACGATGATCACATCATATTTCATTCGTTATTTTTCTCCAAATTTTTATTTTAACTACTGTATGATTCCAGAAAATGATATACTTCTTCTCTGTTTTCAAAGATAAAATTCTCTTTCAGCATATTTTTGATGTCTGCTGGCAGATTCTCTTTCTTCATATCTGTATATTCAAAAACTTCTTTGGTCTTATTATTGATCACAGCCAGACTTCCATCAAGAATCTTCAGACTGTACGTTGCCTTAACCTTCTTGACTGCTTTGGTCTGTTTTTTTTCAGCTGTTGTTGTTATCTGAGAACGAACTTCCTTGAGGTTGTCCTTCTTTTCATTTGCTGAGAATGCAAGATAACACATACAGATGCACAAAACTGTGATCACAACCATATATATCATCAAAAATCGATTGATCTTCTTCATAATGCAACCCTCCTTTGGCTATATTGTTACCAAAGATAAGGGAATTTATACAAAAAGCCCAAATCATAGCAGATCTGGACTTTTTTCTTCCTTTTATAAATGGAAGCCCTTACGATCCTTACAGCAAATGTAATTTCTTTGCTAATCTGACGATCAGATTTCCTTTTGGAATCTTAGTAAGTTCTTCTTCTGTAAATACTTTTAACTTAATGATCGCTGCAAAATAGATCAGTGCTCCAACTGGCACTGCAATGATCACGCAGACCGCAAAGCATACTCGTCCGAATGGAAGAACGCTTTGAACCGCATACTGAATCAGAAAACAGACAACACCCATCACTGCTGCACTTAATGCAGGCTTGATAAATGTCTTTGTGATCTCCTGATGAAAACCTGTGTATTTCTTGATGGAGTGTGCATTTAACAGACACATCACAAGGGAAAATGCCATAGTCGCAAATACCAATCCATATGTTTTACAATCTGTGTATGTTAATAAAAGCCATAATACAACGATATTGACCACAACGGAAATCGCAGAATGTCTGACTGGCACTCTCATCTTTCCCATTCCCTGTAAGATACCATTTGTCAACGTTGACAGGCAGTAGAAAATAACGGAAACTGCACCGATCCGAAGCATGGCAGCTCCTAATCCCTTAGCATATGTTGCACCGAAGATCAATCCATTGATCGAACTATTCAACACACCTAGTCCAACCGCACATGGGATCGCGATCATCATCGTAAAACGTATCGCCATCTGGATACTGTCGTTCATATCGTCCTTCTTGCCTAACGCATAAGCTGCAGAAACATTTGGCACGATCGCATTAGAAAGTGCAGATGCCATCGCAACTGGAACGTTGATCAGCACGTTATACTGACCGCTGAACAAACCATAAAATTCTGAAACTACTTCGCCGTAATTCCTTTTCCTACTAAGATATTACTAAAGATCGTCTGGTCGATCGTTGCACTACAGTTATAGATCGCTGTACTAAAGATAACCGGTGTGATCGTTAATAATAAAATCTTTAAGATATTCCCATAAGATTCAATATATTTTGTACGGTCATGTTTCATCTGAATCTTGACCTTTGGCTGGTATGCACGATAAATGATAGAGCAGAAGATCAATCCTGTTAAAACACCGACTCCTGTACCGATCGCACTACCTGCTGCCCCATGTCTTGCGATCTCATATGTGATCTTGTTAGATGGCAGATATGGTAAGATCAGTACATATGCCATCAAAATACTAAAGATCGCATTCAAGATCTGCTCAATGATCTGGGAAATGGATGTTGGCACCATTGTATTATGTCCTTGAAAATATCCTCTAAGTACTCCAAGAATCCCAGAGAAAAAGATCGTTGGGGAAATGACCTGAAGGGCAAGTGCTGCACCTTTTTGATGTCCGACAAAGGTTGGTGCTCCAAAATATGCGATCATGGACGCGATACCACCAACGACAACTGCATAAACTAATGCTCCATAGAAGATTCTCTGAGCATTGATATATTCTTTCTTCGCAAGTCTTGCAGAAATTGATTTGGATACCGCAAGTGGAATACTAAAGGATGCGATCAGCAGAATAATATTGTAGATATTATATGCATAAGAATAGTACCCCATACCTTCTTTGCCGATGATCCCAAACAGTGGACTACGATATAATAATCCGATCACACGGCAGACAATGGATGCTGCGGCTAAGATCATTCCTTGCATTAAAAATGAGTTTTTGCTGCTTTTACTCATACTAAACCTCTTTCATCTCTTGTATATTTCGTCTTTGTCAAAATCTCTTCCTGACGTTTTTCCATATCTTTTCGTTCTTCCTCTTCCATATGGTCATATCCAAACAGATGTAACATACTGTGAGCGATCAAAAAGGCATATTCTCTCTCTCGGCTGTGGCCATAATTCTCAGCCTGTTCCCATACCTTGTCCATGGAGATCACGATATCTCCAAGCAGAAATTCACCGCTCTCTGGATCAAATGCCATCGGATCTTCTTCAATCTTTGAGAAATCCGCTGGTTCTTCGTATTCTGCCATTGGAAAAGACAGTACGTCTGTTGGCCGGTCGATCTCTCTTTGTTCTTTGTTGATCGCATGAATCGTTTCATTATTGGTTAGCATTAAATTCACTTCGCACTCATAAGGCAGTCCACATAATCAATCGCTGCCTCGATCACTTCATGTGCGATCTTTTCATAAGGGATATTGATCTCCCCTTCGTATTCATTCTCGATTATAATACTCATAACATTCCTATCTTCTGTTCTTTTTGTTATTGTTATTCTTATTCTTTTTCGCAGATCTGGCTGCTTCATATTGATCATATGCTGCAACGATCTTCTGTACTAATGGATGTCTGACAACGTCTTATTGGTAAGCTCACAGACCCCGATCTCCTTAACTTTTCTTAACACTCTTAGAGATTCTTCTAATCCTGAAATACTGTCAAATGGCAAGTCTTTCTGTGTTAAATCACCCGTGATGATCGCTTTGGACCCAAATCCAATACGTGTTAAGAACATCTTCATCTGAGCAGGTGTTGTATTCTGTGCCTCATCTAAGATAATGTATGCATTATCCAGTGTACGTCCTCTCATGTAAGCCAATGGAGCGACTTCGATCAAGCCTTTCTCCATATTCTTCATAAATGCGTCTGCCCCAAGGATCTCATATAATGCATCATATAATGGTCTTAAATATGGATCAACTTTACTCTGTAGATCTCCAGGCAAGAAACCTAGCTTCTCTCCTGCCTCAATTGCTGGTCTTGTTAAAATGATACGGCTGACTTCATCATTCTTAAATGCTGTGATCGCCATAGCCATTGCAAGATATGTCTTACCAGTTCCTGCAGGACCGACTCCAAATGTGATCATCTTATTCTTGATCGCATCGACGTATTTTTGCTGTCCTAAAGTCTTTGGTTTGACTGCTTTGCCCTGGATCGTATGACAGATGACATCTTTATCAAGCTCCAAAAGACTTGGAGATTTCTCTTCCATTGATAACGATAACGCATAGTTTACATTCTGCTCTGTGATCACATTTCCTCGTTTGGATAATTCGAGTAATTCATCGATCACGGAGATCGCATGATTAACTGCCTGCTGTGTTCCAATGCATTTTAAATGATCACCTCTCAGGATCAGACTCACATGCAGTGTTTTTTCGATTTTCTTCATATAGGCATCAAACTGCCCGAATACATTCCCGCCATGTTCTGCCGGAAAATTCATTTCTATTTCAACTGGATTCATCTAATTCTCAGTCTCCTTCTTTGTGTATATTCCTTATGTATTCTACCATCTGTTACAAAGTTTTTCAACCTGAGTGGCAAAATCCATATGGCCTGATTCATAACTTTTATTTATTGTTGCGCTGTTGTTGGTGTGATCATTTCTTCTTGTTTCTTTGTTAATTTCTTGATATTTCGGATCTTTCCGACACTTTCTTCTTTGATGATCGATGCCTTAACTTCATATCGGTTGTTCTTTTTTTTATAATTTCCTTCACAGTGAACGATCTTTGCTCCTGCTTTTGCTTTCTTCATAAGATATCGTTCCAGCTGTTTTTTTAATTTTAACTGTGCTTCTTTTTTTTGTCAAGATTTTCTTCTTTGGCCTGTATCTTTCAGTTATCTGCATCGTGATCCCAATGGGCAGATAAAAAGATTTCCCTATCTTTAATGATCTTCTCTTTGTCACAACATTTGTATGATTCTGTCTTTTCTTTTCTGGAAATCGAATTGATACTGTCCAAAATATAAATTTTTGATGCTCTTTTTCTTGCCTGTGATCAGCTTTTCGTAATATTCCATGGGAATTGAATTGTTGTACACCTCTTTAGTACGCATCACAATCTCTCCGTCCGCTTTGATCTTATCCGTCTGTGTCACAGTAAAATCATCACTGTAGTAATAGATCAATCCAGAAATTAAAGTTGTTCCGCTTTTGACACTGTCCCCAACACTTGCAAGCGGCGTTCCACTTTTGACCGCCATTTTTGTAATGATCCCTGATTTATTTGCCACGATATCACATGGTTTCTTTGGATTCTGCTTTGTTTTGCGATCTAAGGTCTCTTTTATCTCAATATGCAGTCTTGTTCCCTGAATCGAACAGGATGCCCACGCAATCTCAGCATAATCTTCCCTCAGATGGTCTTCCAATGCATCACAGTCAATCTGGTATTTTAATGTTCCAATATGGTAGTAGTTATCCGTAACATACTTTAATATATCACTTTCTGAATATACTTCTCCTCCAGAAACTGTAATCTCCCATAAAAACTGACTCAGCGAAAGGATCATTAAACCGCACAAACACATGGAAAAAAATAATATTTTACGTTTTTTATGTTCTTTTTAAGAAATATGGCAGTCCTTTTTGCCCTTGTAACGCAAGATCAACATTTGCTTTCTCTGCTAATGCTTCCAACATTTGATAAGAACTTCGTCTGATAAAAAACACATAGCCGTCTGATACTGGTTTTAATTCCCACAATACAAGATGATTTTTTGCACAGAGATTCAAAAAAAACGCTCTGTCTGATATCCTTTGACTTGAAAATACAGCCTTCCAAATATAAAGTGCAGAATTTTAAGCATTTCTCATGCTCCTTTCAAAGAATATCATACATATTCCAGCCTTTTGATCTTTCCTTTGATCTTCATTGATTCCTGTGAGTAAAAATCAACTGCCAGATCACATCCACAGATATTTAATATAACATGATTCCCCTGAATGGAGATCTTATTCTCATCATATGATACGATCCCCCTGTAATTTTCTATGTATGCTTCACAGTTTCCTGTCAAGGTTATAATGAAATCTCCAAACACCACATCTCTTGGAAGAGAAAGTCCTTTAGCAATCACTTCTTTTGGTTTCTTCTTCATGCAAAACTCCTTTTGTGGCATTTGGTTTAATATATGCCGAAAAAAGCATCATATACCTGTTCCCAGGTAAATGATGCTTATCTTTTCAATCAAGTAAAAATTATTTAGATTTTCTCTTACGAGCCGCTTCAGACTTTTTCTTACGTCTTACGCTTGGCTTTTCGTAATGTTCTCTTTTACGAATCTCCTGCTGAATTCCTGCTTTTGCACAGTTTCTCTTGAATCTGCGAAGAGCGCTATCTAAAGATTCATTTTCTTTAACGATTACGTTTGACATTCTATTCCCGACCTCCCCTCCAGTCTTGTACTTGTGCATAGGACTGTTTGGGTTTTAATTTTTTGCACTAGATTAGTATATCACATTTTAGATTTTTGTCAACTATGAAATTTGACTTTCTAAAATTTCTTTTACTTTTGCTACTGCTTCTGGAATTCCAGCTGGATTCTTTCCTCCGGCCTGAGCCATATTTGGACGTCCTCCACCGCCGCCTCCAACGCATCCGGCGATCGCTTTGATCAGGTTTCCAGCGTGTGCTCCTGCTTTCTGTGCCTCGTCTGTTACCATGGCAACTAAGAATACTTTTCCGTCTTTCTGGGAAGCAAGGACAATGACACCTTCTCCTAATTTCTCTTTTAAGTTATCTCCAAGTTCACGAAGTCCATTCATATCAACGTCTTCTATAGAAGTTGCAAGAAGTTTCACTCCTTTTACTTCTTCTACCTGATCCATAACATCTCCCAGAGCGTCTTTTGCAAGTTTGCTCTTTAAGGATTCGTTTTCGCTCTTTAATTCTTTTACTTCTGCAAGAAGTGATTCAATTCTTGTCAGCAGTGTTGCTGGTGTAGCTTTTAATGCTTTGGCTGCTTCTTTTAATTCTTCTTCCTGCTTATGGTAGTAGTTAAATACTCCCTGATCTGTCACTGCTTCGATTCTTCGAACTCCTGATGCAACACCAGTTTCAGATAAAATCTTGAATGCTGTGATCGCTCCTGTATTCTTCACATGAGTACCACCACATAATTCTACAGAGAAATCTCCCATGGATACAACGCGTACTTCGTCTCCGTATTTCTCTCCAAACAATGCCATAGCTCCTGTTTTCTTAGCTTCTTCCATAGACATAACTTTTGTCACAACTGGAAGATCCTGAGCGATCTTTTCGTTGACGATCTTCTCAACTCTTGCGATCTCATCATCAGATAATGGTGAGAAATGTGTAAGTCGAATCTTAAATGTTCCGCATTATTTAAAGATCCTGCCTGCTCTACATGAGTTCCAAGCACTTCTCTTAATGCTTTCTGTAATAAATGAGTTGCACTATGGTTCTTTGCACCTAATGCTCTATTCTTCTCATTCACTGTAAAGACCGCTTTGTCTCCTACGTTGAATGTTCCTTCGACTACATGTCCAACATGCCCAAACTTACCACCGGATAATTTAATGACATCTTCTACTTCAAAAGATGCATCTCCACTGATGATCACTCCTTTATCCGCTTCCTGACCACCACTTGTAGCATAGAATGCTGTCTGGTCAGCGACGATCGTTCCTTTATCTCCTTTGTTCAGAGTTGAAACAACTTCTGTCTCTGTTGTCATAGCTGTGATCTCACCTTCACAAGTAAGTTCATCGTATCCAACGAATTTTGTTGTCATGCTGGATCTAACTGTTCGTATACAGTTGCATCTGCACCCATGTAGTTTGTTGTCTTTCTTGCAGCTCTGGCAGTCTCTCTCTGAACCTGCATTTCTTTTTCAAAGCCTTCTTTATCTACAGTAAATCCCTTTTCTTCTAAGATCTCGATCGTCAGATCTAATGGGAATCCATATGTGTCATATAATTTGAACGCATCTGCACCAGCAAGTTCTTTGCTGCCTTTCTCGTTCATAGCTTTTTCCATATCTGCTAAGATAGACAGTCCCTGATCGATCGTCTTATTGAACTGTTTTTCTTCCTGAGATAAATGATTAAAGATAAATTCTGCTTTCTCTTCTAATTCTGGATATCCATCCTTGGATTCACGGATCACGACTTTACTGATATCTGTTAAGACAGATGATCGATCCCTAATAATCTTCCATGTCTTGCTGCGCGGCGAATCAGACGGCGAAGTACATATCCACGTCCTTCGTTAGATGGTGTGATACCATCAGATAACATAAATGTAGCAGAACGAATATGGTCTGTAATCACACGGATCGATACGTCTGTCTCGTGGTCTGTACCATAAGTAACTCCTGCAACTTTACAGATCTCATCGCGGATAGCTTTGATAGAATCTACGTCGAAGATAGAATCTACTTCCTGTACAACGACTGCAAGACGTTCCAGTCCCATACCTGTATCAATGTTCTTATTCTCTAATTCTGTATAATGGTTGTGTCCATCATTCTCAAACTGTGTAAATACGTTGTTCCATACTTCCATATAACGGTCGCAGTCACATCCTACCGTACAGTCTGGGCTTCCACATCCATATTTCTCTCCACGGTCATAGTAGATCTCTGAACATGGTCCACAAGGTCCTGCCCCATGCTCCCAGAAGTTGTCTTCTTTTCCAAAACGGAAGATTCTCTCTGGTGCGATTCCGATCTCTTTCTCCCAGATCTCGAATGCTTCATCATCATCTTCGTATACAGATGGATATAATCTGTCAGGATCTAATCCGTATCACTTTTGTTAAAAATTCCCAAGACCATGCGATCGTTCATGTTTGAAGTAATCTCCAAAAGAGAAGTTTCCTAACATCTCAAAGAATGTACCATGTCTTGCTGTCTTACCAACATTCTCAATATCTCCTGTACGGATACACTTCTGACATGTTGTCACTCTTGTTCTTGGTGGTACTTCCTGTCCTGTGAAATAAGGTTTCAGTGGTGCCATACCAGCGTTGATCAGTAATAAACTGTTATCATTCTTTGGCACGAGTGAAAAACTCTTTAATGCTAAATGTCCTTTACTTTCGAAAAACTCAAGATACATCTTCCTGAGTTCGTTGACTCCATATGCTCTCAACGTTTCATCCTCCTAGTGTCGTTTCATTATATTTAAGAAGACCTTGCCTTTACGGCTTTTTAGCTGCATGAGCCTGTATTCTCATGCAGCTAAATGATCTTCTCTTAATCATGTATGATCTTATGATTCTTTCTTCTTTGCCTTCGCATGACCGACTCCGAAATAAATTCCTGCCGCAGAGCATGCAAAAAGAATCGCAAACTTCAATACATAAGAGACTAATTCTGATAAAAATGCTGTCATAATCTTGCCTCCTTATCTTATAAAGTCGATTATACCAAATCGAACTTAGAAACACAAATATTTTCTCACAAAGATTACGTTCTTAATCTTCTTTTTCTAATAAATCTGTGTAGAAGCAAGAATAATTTCCTGTATGGCAGGCAGCTCCGATCTGTTTTACCTTAGCAAGCAAGGTGTCTCTGTCGCAGTCAATATATAAATCTTTGACATACTGATAATGTCCGGATGTCTCCCCTTTGATCCATAATTCATCACGGCTTCGGCTGTAATAAGTCATAATCCCTGTCTCGATCGTCTTATCATATGCTTCTTTTGTCATATATGCGACCATCAAAACTTCATTTGTCTTATGATCCTGTACAACAACGGTTAACATTCCGTCGCTGTTTAATTTGAATTCATCAAAACTCATCTTGCTGTTTAATGGTTTTGCCTCATTACTCATCTTATAAGGCTCCTTTCGTGGAAAGTACATCTGTGATCCTTGGATCCATGCTGGTTGCTTCATCCAAAGCTTTTGCAAATGCTTTAAATGCTGCTTCGATCATATGATGATTATTTTCTCCATGTAATTTCTTCAAATGAAGATTCATCATGCTGCCGTAAGATACTGCATAAAAGAATTCTCTTACCATCTCTGTGTCAAATTCTCCAACGCGATCAACCGTAAAATCACAATCCATCACAAAATATGGTCTTCCAGACAGATCGATCGCACATAACATTAATGTCTCATCCATTGGAAGCATAAATGATCCATAACGTTTGATCCCTTTCTTATCTCCAACGGCCTGTTTGATCGCTTCTCCAAGTACGATTCCGACATCTTCGATCGTATGATGCAGTCTACATAGAGATCTCCCTCAACTTCCACATCAAGATCAAAAAATCCGTGACGTGCAAATGCATTTAACATATGGTCAAAAAAACCGATTCCTGTATGGATATTTCCATTTCCATTTCCATCAAGATCAATGGAAAGTTTGATTTTTGTCTCACTTGTATTTCTCTCAATTGATGCACTTCTACTCATATTTTTATCCTTCCTGATTATCTTCAAATCTTACTTTCATGGAATTAGCATGTGCTGTCAGCTGTTCCTGATTCGCAAAGAATTCGATGTCTTTGTGTACTGGCTCTAAGGCTTCTCTTGAATAGTAGATGACACTTGATTTCTTGATGAAATCATCAACACTTAATGGAGAGAAGAATTTCGCTGTTCCATTTGTTGGAAGTACGTGGTTTGGTCCTGCAAAATAATCTCCTAAAGGTTCACAGCTGTATGCTCCAATAAAGATCGCTCCTGCATTCTTGATCCTTGTCATAACATCAAATGGATTTGCTGTCATGATCTCCATATGTTCAGACGCAATAGCGTTTGCCGTATCAATTGCTTCTTTCATATCGCTTGCAACAAGAATATATCCGAAGGAATCTAAAGATTTCTCCATGATCTCTTTTCTTGATAACTGATTTAAGAATCCGTCAATCTCATCAGATACTTTATGTGCTAATTCTTCGCTTGTTGTAACAAGGATCGCACTTGCCATCTCATCATGTTCTGCCTGGGAAAGTAAGTCTGCTGCCACATATCTTGGATTCGCTGTTTCATCAGCTAACACTAAGATCTCACTTGGTCCTGCAATGGAATCGATACTTACGTTTCCATAAACTGCTTTCTTGGCAAGAGCCACAAAAATGTTACCAGGTCCTACGATCTTGTCTACTTTTGGAATAGACTCTGTTCCAAATGCCATCGCTGCAATTGCCTGTGCTCCACCGACTTTATATACTTTTGTTGCTCCAGCTTCTTTCGCTGCAACTAATGTATTTGCTGTAACTTTTCCGTCTTTTCCAGGAGGTGTTGTCATGATGATATTTTTCACTCCTGCAACGTGTGCTGGAACAATGTTCATTAAAACAGAAGATGGATAAACTGCTTTTCCACCTGGTACATAGACACCACAAGTTTCCATTGGTGTTACTTTCTGTCCAAGCATTACTCCGTCTTCTCTTGTCTCAAACCAGCTCTTCTGAATCTGTTTTTCATGGAAATCACGAATATTCTTGATCGCTTTGCGGATAACTTTGATCAATTCATCGTCCACTTCTTCGTAAGCTTCCTTAATTTCTTCTTCTGTAACTAAAATATTGTCTGCGTTGATCTCCGCTTTATCAAACTGTGCTGTATAATCAAAGACAGCTTTATCTCCATTATCTCTGACATTTTTGATGATCGCATCGACTTTATCCTGAAAATCCCCATAGTTTGTAGGGCTTCTCTTTAATAAATCTGATAAAATATTTGCAATGGAATCTTTGTTAACTTTTACTATTCTCATGTTTCTCTCCTCCGGCCTATTCTTTTTCATCCAAGATCTTCTTTAGTGCAACGATGATCTTGCTGATTCGTTCTTGTTCCATTTTCTGGCTTACCTGATTCACTACCATTCTTGCTGATAATGGGCAAACTTCTTCTAAGACTTCCAATCCATTTTCTTTTAAGGTTGTTCCTGTCTCAACGATATCAACGATCACCTCTGATAATCCAACAATCGGTGCAAGTTCAACAGATCCGTTTAACTTAACGATTTCTACTGTCTGTAATTTCTGATTATTGAAATATTCTTTAGCGATATGTGGGTATTTGGATGCCACACGGATGATCTCATTACCGTTTAAATATTTCTTCGCTTCTTTGGGTCCGCACACACACATCTTGCAAGCTCCAAATTTCAAGTCTAATACTTCGTATAGATTTCTTCCTTCTTCAAGGATCGTATCTTTTCCAACAACACCGATATCAGCTGCTCCATATTCCACGTAAGTTGGCACGTCACTTGCTTTGGATAAGAAAAATTTTAATTTTAATTCTTCGTTTACGAAGATTAATTTTCTTGTTTTCTCGTCTTTCATTTCCTCGCATGTGATCCCGATCTCTTCTAATAAAGCCATCGCTTTCTTTGCAAGGCGCCTTTCGCCAGGGCAAATGTAATATATCTCATGGTCTTTTGTTTCCCTTCTTTTGCTCGATTTGTTGATTAGATGAAATAAAGAATTCCACCGAGGCGATGCTCTTTAGCAAACTTCTTTCATAGTCTGTCTTGCTGCACAGATCATTCTTTCTCTC
>ENA-OQIM01000065-OQIM01000065.1-human-gut-metagenome-genome-assembly--contig:-NODE-65-length-30655-cov-3.422825_pt1 | contig 30655 bp, 38 predicted proteins | sample MGYA00242579_ERZ504744 | MGnify/ENA primary metagenome ERZ504744 (study PRJEB26092, sample SAMD00036441) | human gut metagenome | host: Homo sapiens | study: EMG produced TPA metagenomics assembly of...
ACGTCGACACCAGAACCGAAATCGAGATCCAGAAGGCCATGGATAACCTGATGAAGGCAGAACAAGCTTCGTCATCGCCCACCGGCTGTCCACGATTCGTGATGCGGATCTGATTCTCGTCATGAAAGACGGAGATATCATCGAGCAGGGAAATCACGAAGAACTGCTCGCGGCAAACGGTTCTATGCAAATCTTTACAATTCGCAGTTTGAGGATGTGGTGGCGTAACAGCCTTTGCGGGCGATATAAATTTATTGTAACAACACCTGAGTTGGCAAAACGGTTCAGGTGTTGTTTTTTTTCTCGAGGGAAAATCTCGTTACATTTTCCCGTCAGGCAAAAAAGCTCTCAGAGCAGAATGATCTGATGTTTGTCCCAGATCATGCATGTTATCCCAGGTTACTTGAGAGAAAAGAAAAAATTTGGTATGCTGTTGAGAAGTAGAATCTTCGATAAGAAGCACGGGGGAAAATAATGAATTTAATTTTATGCGATGATGATAAAGTGTTTTTAAATAAACTGGAAATCAGAATTCGAGGTTTATGTCAGAAATATAAGATTGCAGTGGAAATGGAGTGCTACGTATCTGCGAAGGAGATGCTGGAAGGAATCAAAAATCTTGATGAGATTTCTGTTTTTTTTATTGATATTGATATGCCGGAAGTGAATGGATTTGAGGCTGCATCGTATCTGAAAAAGTGGAACAGGGAATGTTGCATTGTGTTTGTATCGAATAAGGATGATCTGGTGTTTCAGTCATTGGTGTATCATCCATTCTTTTTTATCCGCAAGGCACATCTGGATGAGGAACTGGAGCCGCAGTTGCTGGAACTGCAGAAAAAGGCAGGAAAGAAAGTTCCCCAAATAGAACTGCAGACAGGGCGTCAGAGTGTAAAACTTGCATTGCGTGATATCTGGTTTGTGGAGAGCGAGAAGAACTATCTGCTTTTTTATCGGGAAAAAGATACGAGGGATGAGGCGATTCGCGTAAGGATGAAAATGTCAGAAGCGGAGAAAAAACTAGAAGCGCATAAATTTGTAAGGACACATAAAGGATATTTGGTTAACATGAACTATGTATATCGGTTGCGCGAAAAAGAACTTCTGCTATTGAACGGGAAAAGCATTCCTGTCAGCAGAAATTATCTGAATCAGGTTCGAATGAAAATTATGGGAGTGGTGATGGAATGAGTGCAGCATTTTGGAAGGTCTTTGAACTTGCAATTTCTGTTTGGGAAAACATACTTTTGTTGGAATTCTGCATGGATTTTATGCAGCAGAAACCCAGAGGGAAAAAAGGTAAAGTTTTGTGGGGAATTGCAGTGCTATTTGGGCTAATCTTTCCTGCGTTGGAAAAGTATCCTGCGTTATATGACAGGTGGGAAATGTGGATCACATTGATTTGGCTTTTTGTCTATTTGATGGTGGGTACACAGGGAAGTGTTCTGAGAAAGGTTACTGCAGCGGTAGTTGCGAGAGCAGTATTGATGATGGTAAACACAGCGATCCTTTTCGGCGGCAGTTTTATCCTTCAAGAAAGTGTTGCATCGTTATTCAAGATCAGGATACAGTAAGAATTGCGCTCGTGCTATTATCAAAAATTTCTTATTTTTTGTTGGTAAATTACTAAATAGTCTTTTGTTTGAACGAGAGAATCTGATAAGCTGGCAATGGATTGTCATGGGATGCAACCTTGTTTTCTCAATTATTGCGGGAGATACTATGATTTTGGTAGTAAGAGATCTGCCAAGTGTGCAGATGCAGGAACAGAAATGGATTTTGCTGTGCGTATGCTGTATCTGGCTGATGTGCCTGATTATGTACTTTATAGTACAGCAAATGAGCAAGGATAATCAAACAAAGCTAGAATATGAACTGATGAAAGAAAAAGAGAAATATTCAAAGGAAAGTATGGAAATTATTAAGAGAAGTAATGAAGAATTACGAGAATTTAAACATGATTTGAAAAATTATCTTTTACCTCTGCAAGAGGCAATGGAGACCATGCCGCAGTCGGAAATGGTAAAGGTATGGGAAAAAATTAATCAGAAAATTGAAGATGTGCAGACACTGATTCAGACCGGAAACAGTTATGTGGATTCTATGATTAATACAAAAATTACTCTTGCGAGAAGTGAAAAAGTAGATGTGAAATGTACGATTCTGAGCAAAATGGAAGGAATTGATGATTTGGAGTTTTGCACTGTGTTTGGAAATCTCATGGATAATGCGATTGAAGCAGAGCGGAAAGTTACAGGGAAGAAAGAAATTATAATTTTTGTAGAGGAAAAAATGGGATATCTTCGGTTGGAGATTCAAAATAAAATAGAGAAATCTGTTTTAAATGAAAATTCAAGTTTGAATACGACGAAGAAAGATACAAGCAGCCATGGGATTGGGCACAAAAGTGTAAAACGGACGATGCAAAAGGTAGGTGGCGCGTTAAAGTATTATGAGACAGGAGATTTGTTTTGCGCAGAGGCAGTGTTTCCGATAAAATAAGATAAAACGTAATAAAAAAGACTTTGTTTGTATGAAGGAAGCAAAAAGAATGCGGATTTCAAAGAACAAAGTCTTATATTTTTTGCTATCTGTACCGATTATCCCAGATAGAGCATGATATCCCAGATCCGTTGACGATGGAGAAAATTTTCGTTATGCTTCGAGTAACAGAAGAGAAAGAACGAAATTTTGAAAAGAGGGGATATATGGGAAAGAAGTATTGGGAATTATGGTAATATTACTGTTCTTTACAGGTTGTCAGAATATGGGAAATGAGTCAGAAAATTTGCAGCAGGTAGAAAAACAGGAAAATGGAGAAGAACGGAATAGTTCTATCAGCAATGATGAAACGGAAACAAATGTGACACATGAAAAGGATCAGGAATTAAGCAATGGTGAGCACATCCGTTTTCAGCTTGGCAGCCAGGCAAAAATTGATGCGGTTATTGACATGCCGGACAAAAAATGGAACGAGTTTGAAAAATGTGTGATAGAAGTGGATGGATTTCAAGGAGAAAGTGTGTTCAATAAAATACTTGGGAAAATTCCGGAAAGTGGATTGGAAACAAGAAAAGGAGACATGGGAGAGCCGGATGTTTGTTATTCGTATGAGGGAACACTTGGTGAACAATTAAAAAATCAAAATGGAACGGTGTCTGTCAGTAATATATTAGGAGTGGAAACGGAAGAAGGGAAAAAAGTTTATTATAATTTACCTGTTGAATATATTACATCAGCCTATGGTGAAGGGATTTTGGTCAGAGACAATGAGCAGGAAATTTCATTGGAAGACGAAGAAAAGCTGATAGAGGAAGGAAAAGAGTTTGTTAGATGGATTGGAGACTGGGAAAAAGTTGAATTGACCAGTAAATACAGTTTTTCGTATAAACAGATGGAAAAACAGCAGGAATTAATGGAACAGGCAATCGAGAATGGAGAATTGCTAAAGCCTCAGAAGATTCAGAAATATGAGTGGTCAAAAGCAGATGATTGCTTCCTGTTGTTTTTTCAGGGATATCTGAATGGGGTTCCTGTATTATGCAATGAAATTAACCGGCAGGATGATCTTTATATTCCGTCATCTAAAATACAGGCTGTTATAACGGAGGGCGGAATTCAATATCTTCAAGCAGTTAATCACTATGCTATTCGGGAAAAGGAACCGGTATCTCTTGCGGAAAAAGATATTATTTTGGAAACGCTGAGAAATAAGTATGATTTGGCAATTGCCGAGCCGATTACGCTGGATCAGATGAAACTGATTTATTACCCAATGACAACGGGAAGAAATGAAACGGGGCATTGGATGTGTGATATGATTCCTGCGTGGCAGTTTCGATTTATAGAAGATGAGATCGAACAGTATGTTTACATCAATGCACTGGATGGACGGGAAATTGCGGGGTGAGTTTGTCTGAGCTTTATGATTTACTCAAAGAATAAATTACTTTTGTGAAAGATGTGGCTCCGGGCTAAGCGGGGTCACATCTTTTATAGAGGCGAAGAGAAGTTTCAAGGGATGGAATATATCAACCGATAAAACCATCTCGAAAATCAAAACAGAAAGAAGGTGATCTTTCATGAATTTTTTTCGAATGATAAAAATGGATTTTAAAAGAATGTTTTTATCAGGAAAAATTTTATTTTGCCATCGCAGGTGCGATACTGGTTACTGTGTTGAACATCAGTCAGGAAGCAATGCAGAGCCGGTGGAATGTATCGGTATATTACCTGGTTGTCAGCAGCCATGGTGTGGGTGCATTTTTTGAAGTGTTTTCTGTGCTGGCTGTGCTGCCGTTTGCGCTGAGCTATTGGGAAGACAGCAGAAATGGCTATCTTAGATGCATTGAGACACGCATAGGGAGAACAGCATATTGCTGGTCGCATCTGGTGGTTGCCTTTTTCGGCTCTGTGATCAGCATTTTTCTGGGAATGGCAGTTGTTTATGGCGTTTTGGCATTAAAAATACCGTGGATAAAAAAAGAAGAGCTTGAAACATTAACAGGCGGTTTAAGCTATGGAAATGGACTCGTTCTGCCGTTTTACCTTGCCGCAAGATTTGGAGTTGAGGCTGTCAAATATGCATTTATGGCAGTTTTTGCGCTTATGATATCGGGGAAAATAAAAAATCTGTTCGTGCTGGTCAGCACACCGGCTCTTTTTTTATTATGCAAGCCAGCTTGTAGCAGAAGCGCTGCAGCTGCCGGGCCAGATGAGGTGGTACCAGCTCCATGGGGGAAGTATACGGAATTTTAAGGATTTTTTTGTGATAGCTGGTTATTTCCTTATTCTGACAGGAATGGAAGGTGTAATTTTCGTGCGAGTGGTAAAGAGGAGGGCGCAGAATGGATAGAATACGGATGAGCCTTCGGGTATGTCAGATACGTTTGCGGAAAACATTCACAACACCACGATTTTATGTTGCGCTGTTGTGGATTGCGATCCTTTTTCATGTAATGACGGCGGGTATTCGAGGCTTCTGCGAGCAGACCGGAGTTGATGTGACTTTTTGGATGCTGCCGTTTATGACCAGATATAATGGAGACCAGATTATCATCGTTCTTGGGGCTCTGCTGCTTTTCTGTGATGCTCCGTTTCTGGAACCGAACAGCGGGTGGCAGATTCTGCGGGTCGGGCGGAAAAGCTGGTTTTGGGGAAACATGCTATACATTGTGGTTGTTTCCTTTTTTTACACCATATGCTTAAGTATGATTCCGGTACTGCTTGTGTTTCCGAATGTAGGGTGGGAAACCGGATGGGGGAAGGTGATCAGTACGCTGGCTCAGACGAATGCGGCATATACCTTTGACCAGGAACCGTTGGATTATCTGATCATTTCGCGATTTTCGCCGCAGGAGGCAATGGGGCTCACAATGCTTGCAATCTGGTGCCTGTCGGTTATGACAGGCGTTGTGAGTTATGCCGGAAATTTTCTGGTACACAGGGGATTTGGAATCGTCATCAACTGCGGCATCGCACTCACCGCGCTTCTGCTCAGCAAATTTTCCAACATCACAATCGGCTATTACTGCGCGCCGCCGCTTTGGATGAACATTGCGAGCTACAAGTGGCAGGGGTATGGAAACGGGCCGTCGATGGCATATGTTTACAGTGTCTTTGCGATTGTCATCGGCGCATGCACGATCCTCTCGTATCTCGGGATTCGGAAAAAGGATCTGAACTTTGTGGAGGAAATCTGAAAGAATGGAAGAAAAGATAAGAATAGAAAACGTGACAAAAAAGTTTGGCAGCTACGCGGCGCTGGACGGGATCAGCCTGAGCTTTGAAAAAGGAAAAATTCACGGAATGATCGGAAGAAACGGAAGTGGGAAGACGGTACTGTTTAAGTGCATCTGCGGATTTCTCCGGGTGGATGATGGCGCGGTTTTTGTGGATGGAAAGCAGATCGGGAAAGAGATCGAAGCGCCGGAGAGTATTGGCGCCATCATCGAGACGCCGGGCTTTCTTCCGGGATACAGCGCCAGACAGAATCTGCAGTTTCTCGCCGGTATCCGCAGGAAGATCGGAAAAAAGGAGATCGATGAGGCTATCCGAAAAGTCGGACTGGATCCGGAAGCGAAAAAGCATGTCGGCAAGTATTCGCTCGGCATGCGCCAGCGTCTCGGCATTGCACAGGCGATTATGGAAGAACCTTCTCTCCTGATCCTGGACGAACCGATGAACGGTCTCGACAACCAGGGCGTGCAGGAGATGCGGCAGCTGTTTTTGAAGTTAAAAGAGGAAGGAAAAACGATTCTTCTGGCCAGCCACAACCGGGAAGACATCGCGGCACTGTGCGATACGACGGTGGAGATTGACAGAGGAAAGATTACGAAAACGAGGACGTGAACAATGGCAGACAGACACACAACAGAAAAATTGCTGGAAGGCGAACGCCTTTCCGGAAAGGTGACACTCTTTGCAAAAGTAACGATTTTACCGGGCGATGAGCTCCCGTACCATGAGCATCACGGCGAGACGGAAGTGTATCACATTCTGTCCGGGGAGGGAATATATCAGGATAATAACAAAACATATCCGGTGCAGGCGGGCATGACGACGTTCTGCGAGGACGGCAGCGGCCATGCCGTTTCCTGTAGCGGAAAAGAACCGCTGGTATTTCTGGCAATGATCCAAAAGAAAGCGGAATTGCTGTAAAAATAAGCTGCCGCACGTTAATGCGGCAGCTTCTGCATCTCTGTTCATCAGTGAATAGTCCCCACCCATATTCCAACTGCTATCAGGAATATACCTGCTACGCGGCCCACTAATTTTGCCTTTTGATATCCCAAAAAAGCGGTTGTTTCCGGCGTGGTAAACGGAAAGAAAACAACATCAATTCCTATTACTATGCTTCCCATCCCTATCAGGAAGCTGCTGTTTGATATAATTCCATAAAACATCACCAGGAATCCTAAAATAATACCGGAAATAAAATATTTAACTTTAGGTCCATCTTTTTCCATTACTTTTTTATAGCGGCTTTCGCATGCATCACTGCAAAATCCAACACTTCCGTTTATTTTTTTGCCACAGTAACTACATCTTTTCATACAGATTCCTCCTATTTTTCATAGCTCTCAATTCCACACTCATGTTTTTTACTTTTCTTGTCGTAATTGATTCCCACTAGCAGAACTTCTCCCGTATACTGTCGCAAAGACTCCGGATATTTTTTATCCGCGATCTGATTCAACGCTGTCTGTGCACTCTTATTCCATTTCAATTCCACAACCATCGCCGGGTACTGCTGTATATATTCCGGTTTCGGTAAAAACACGAAATCTGCAAATCCTCTTCCTGTCGGCATTTCACGGACAGGTTTGAAATAATACTGCATAGCACTTAAATATGCGATCGAAATCACACTGCTCAATGAATTTTCATCGTGATACTGAATTACAGATGTATAGGCCATGTGAATTTCTTCTATCTTTTCAGCAACGCTTTCCGCATCTCCATCCAGTGTCGCATCCAGCAGTGCATCCGATTCTCTCTGAAACGAAATCCATTCATTCCATTTTTTTCTTTTTACCGCCTTCGTCAGTTCCAGCCGTATTTCTTCATTTGGCACAAACGCTGTTTCCTGCTGCTGATCATATCCCAGATACCCCAGATGGATGAGGTATGTGAGCACATCATCCTTATCGGAAAAGTTTATCATATCATTCTGAAACGTTGAAGTATCTACCTTCACAGATCCGCCTGCCAGCAGTTCAATCATTGCCGTTTTCAGACCATCAAAATTCATGTTAATCATCGGTACAATTGATTCATACGTGCCCGTTTCTGACCAGTAGCTCTGATATTTATTCCAGGTCATAACCTCTACAACTGCTTTTGGATTATAAACCTGATACTCTTCCAGCAGATATCCGTCATACCAGCGCTTTACTTTTTCAAAATCGCTGTTGTATGTCCGACAGAGCGCCTGCACTTCTTCTTCTGTAAAACCAGTGTATTTTGCAAAAACTTTCGCATCCAGCATTGTAAATTCTGAAAAATTGTTCAGCGCAGACTGTGTCCTTATTTTTTTGATCGGCAGGATTCCAGTCAGATATGCAAGATGAATATATTTCGAAGGTTCCGTTCCCTTAAAAAGCCCTCGCAAAAAGTTGATATATTCATCCTGTATTTTCTGATTTGCCGCCTCATCTCGAATCAGTACATCCCACTCGTCCAGAATCAGAATAAACTTTTTTCCTGTTTTTGCACTGATCTGTGACAACGCATCCGGAAGCGACGATGTTCCCTCCGATAATTCTTTTTCATATGTTTCACGCAGCTCTTCAATCACATTTTTGTTAATAAAAGTGATTACCTGATCTGCACCTCCGGCCGGCTCAATACACCACTGAATGTCAATATGAATCACGTCGTACTGATTCAGATGCTTTCGAAAATCCGCTGTTTTTCCGACCTCAAGTTTTTTCGAAAATTTCTTCCGTATCCAGACTTCTGCTGTAATACGCAGTGAGCATATCCGCCGTGATTGATTTTCCAAATCTTCTGGGTCGGCTGTTGCAGATAAACTTTGATGTTGTGTCTATCACACTGTTGGTGTATTCCAGTAATCCTGTTTTATCGATATATATTTTGGAGTTTAACACATCCTGAAACGCATTGACCTTCGAATTAAAGAATCGTCCCACAACATTCCTCCCTTTTTGATCTCACGATCTATCGTCATTTTATCACCCACCTACGAAAATAGCAAGACCGGCAAAAACCAGGAACACGATTCATTGCTATTTCCTCAGCACCTGAACACTTGCTGTTCAGGTGCGCAAGAACGTGATTCAAGCGTGAACATGCTGTGTTGCAAGCACACTTGCGGTGCATTTTGCCCTCATTCAGTTGCCGTAGCACGCTACGCTACCTTCATTCGGACAAAATCTCCCACAAACGGGACTCGCAGCCTGCGAAAAGCCTTTTTCAGACACGCTCTGGCGTTATGTATTACCGCCTATTGTCACATGTCACGGCTGACAACGGTAACGGTAAAGAGCGAAAAAGAAATAAAAAAGCTGGTACAGTGTTATGCACACAGATGGAAGATAGAACGGTTTCATTTTATATTAAAGAGTGGATGCAAAATAGAAAAGAACCAGGCAAGGGAATATGGGAGATTAAGCTTTCTGACGTTATTATATTCTGTCATTGCAATGCAGATATTAAATCTGACTTATCTTGGGAAAATATGTCCGGAAATTTCAAGTGGGATCGTATTTGTTGAAGAGGAATGGAAAGTATTATGTTGTTGCGCAAGAAAAAGCAAGGAAATTCCTGAATCGTATTCACTTAAAGAAGCAATTTATGATCTGGGAGTTCTTGGAGGGACGAAAGGTGCTCCGAGCGATGGTATGCCCGGAGTACGTTCTATCTGGCAAGGACTGGATGTACTATATTCATTGCTTGCTTATCGAAATTATCTTGTATAAATATGGGTCAAGTTAAGGCTTTAGCTATGGGGATATAAGACGTGTCCATCGAATTTACGCAAGTAATTGAGATGGGCAAAATAGTGGTTGTATTAAAAAAAAATTTGAAAAAACGCGAAAAATATCCCCCAGAGGGGCTTATTTTAGCGTTTTTTTTATGTTATTATGCTTACGTCAAAAATTTTGATCCTGTAACGTCAGAAAGTTCCGCACTTTTTGACGCGCAGGATGCGGGAACAGCTGTAAATCGCCGCCATTCCTCCGCTTCGGGGCGTTTTCCTCTGCTTCCTGCAAATCAATTCCAAAATCCTTTTGCAGCAGACCTGCAAGAGGATTTTGACTTTAATTACAGATAGAAAAGAACAGACAGACTATGAAAATGTTAAAAGAAGTAGAAGAATATTGGACACGCCGGGCAGAGAGCTATTCGGATGTTGTCTGTCATGAACTGAATCACAGCAATGAAAAGAGCTGGATGGATGTCATATTGAAAGAAATTCCAGAGGATAAAAAGATAAAAATAGCCGATATGGGAACTGGTCCTGGATTTTCGCCATTAGCCTGGCAAAAAGAGGGTATGATGTGACCGCGGTAGATTATACGCAGGAAATGCTGAACCATGCTATGCAGAATGCGGGAACGTATGCTTCCAGGATCACATGGATGAGAGGAGATGTGCAGAATCTAGAAAACATACAGGACGGAAGTTTTGATGTAATTGTAACAAGAAATCTCACCTGGAATCTGGAAGAACCGCAGAAGGCATATCAGGAATGGTGCCGTGTTCTGAAAAAAGGAGGTATTCTTTTAAATTTTGATGCAGGATGGTATAACTATCTTTTTGATGACAAACAGAAGAATGCATTCGAAGAGGATCACAGAAATGTAGAGGATGCAGAAGTTTTTGACTTCAATGCATATGATGAAGCGTATAAGATGGAAGAAATCGCCAGAAATCTGATTCTGAGCAGATGCGCGCGTCCGACAGAAGATCTGAGGATGATTCGTCAGGCTGGTTTTTGCGAAGCAACGGCAGACAGGGAGGTCTGGAAAAAAGTTTGGGATGATGTAGAAAAAATTAATTTTGCATCGACCCCGCTTTTTATGCTCCGCGCGGTAAAGTAGAGGAATAGCATGATAAAAAAATGGTTAACCGTGATCGGAAAAACAATACTTCTGCTGATCGGAATTACGTTCCTTTCTTTTTTACTGGTTTATCATTCGCCGGGAGATCCGGCAATGGTGGCACTGAAAAAATCCGGTATGCGTGTTTCGGAAGAGGCACTGGAATTAAAACGGGAAGAGCTTGGCCTGAATGATCCCTTTGCTGTGCAGTATGGAAGATGGCTGAATGAATTCTTCCACGGAGATCTGGGAGAATCCTATAAAACAGGAAAAGCCGTGGCCGGCGAGTTAAAGAAAACGATTCCGGCGACTCTGCTTCTGACAGTGGCAGCGCTCGCGCTTACGATCCTGATTTCCTTTCCGATCGGAGTACTGTGTGCGAAGTATAAGGACAGAGGGTTTGACAATATGATTCGTTTCGTCACTTATTTTTTGTCCTCCCTTCCATCCTTTTTCCTGGCGCTGCTGATGATGTATGTACTGTCCATGAAACTGCAGCTTCTGCCGGTCATAGGATCGGTAAGTGGAAAAGGAATTATTATGCCGGCTCTTGTCCTGGCGCTGACACTGTCTGCCTGGTATATCCGCCAGATTCGCGGCATTGTGCTTCAGGAGCTGGAACAGGAGTATGTCGATGGTTTAAAGTCAAGAGGAGCTTCGGAGAACCGGATTCTCTTTTTCCACGTGCTGAAAAATTGTATGCTTCCGATTGTTACGTTGCTTGGCATGTCATTTGGAACTCTGCTTGGCGGTTCTGCATTGTGGAAACTATTTTTTCCTGGCCGGGAGTCGGAAGACTTGCTGTGACATCCATCAGCGCGCGGGATTATCCGGTGATTCAGGCTTATGTTGTCTGGATGGCAATGATTTACCTGCTGATAAATGCTGCAGTAGAGTTTTTGTGTCAGATTCTGGATCCAAGAGTCAGAAGGGAAAAGAGTGCACGATGAAAAAAATGGATGGAAAATTTAAAATCAGTCTGTTGTTTCTCGCAGTTATCTTAATCATCCCGGTAATCGGTCCGCATCTGATCCGCCACGATCCGTATGCGGTGAATGTAAGAAATGCATTCTTATCGCCGTGCAAAGAATATTTGTTTGGAACGGACAATCTGGGGCGGTGCGTGTTCTGCCGTATTCTGGCGGGAAGCAGGACATCGATTTATACAGCACTTCTGATTGTCGGAATCGTATTTCTGGTGGGAACACTGGTTGGAATTCTGGCCGGATTTGCAGGCGGGGTTCTGGATGAGATTCTGATGAAAATCACGCTGGTTTTCCAGGCTTTTCCTGCTTTTGTACTGTCGATTGCGATTGCGGGAATTTTAGGTGTCGGCCTGTGGAACGGCGTGCTTGCCTTAAGCGCCGTGTACTGGACAACGTATGCACGGCTTTCCCGGAGCCTTGTGGTTTCCATGAAACAGGAAAATTATATATATGCCGCAAGAATGAACGGTGTACCGCTTTATCGCATGATAACAGCCTATATTCTGCCCAATATGATGGGAAGCCTTATTGTAACAGCGGCTATGGATATTGGAAGTGTAATCCTCAGTATGGCAGGACTTTCGTTTCTGGGACTCGGTGCTGCGCGTCCTACCGCAGAGTGGGGACCGTTATGAGCGAGGCGAGAGATTATCTGCAGAAAGCACCATGGATTATCGTTTTTAATGGTCTGGCCCTGTTTCTGGTTGTGACAGTTTTTCAGCTGTTCGGAGACCGACTGAGCGAGTTTGTACATAAGAAAGAAGCAAGAACAGAAAATTAAATTCAAGATGAAACCACCTGCAACGCGAAAAGGCGGACAGATGATTCCATAAAAAAGATCGTCTGAAAGACGGGAAAACCAAAAAAGAGGAGAAAAATCAAATGAAAAAAGAGATTGTAAGTGTCATGATGGCAGCCTGCCTGTTCGCATCTCTTGCAACGGGATGCGGCACGGCAAATGAGAGTGAAACATCTTCCAAATCAGGTTCGGAAGCAGCAAGTGTGACTTCAGCATCCGAGGAAGCAGCAGGCGCAGTTTCAAAGTCCGGGGAAACGACTACAGATGGAGAAAGAGCAGATCTCGTTCTTGGAGCTACTACCGGTTTCTTTGGTGCAGAAGTCTGGACGTTGCGTATAACTGGGATGGCTGGATCATGTCCATCTATGGAATCAGCGAAAATCTGTACCGTCTGGATGAAAATATTGAGCCGCAGCCATGGATCGCAGAATCGGTAGAGACACCGGATGAAAATACTTGGGTTTTCACCATTCGTGATGGCGTAACGTTCTCAAACGGAAAAACGGTAGATGCAAAAGCAGTAAAAGCATGCTTTGAGCGTACCTATGAGAAAAATGAGAGAGCAGATTCGACCTTAAAAATCAAATCCATGGAAGCAGACGGCATGAAATTTACAATTGTAACGCCGGAACCAAATCCAACACTGTTAAATGATCTGTGTGATCCGCTTCTCGGTATTTATGATGCAACAGAAGAACCGGATGAGGAGCTTGGTGTTTCCTGCACAGGACCTTACGTTGCAACTTCGTTTACCGCTATGACGGATGTCAAAATGCGTGCCAACGAAAATTACTGGGGCGGCGCTCCGAAGGCAGACACCGTAGAGCTGAAAATTATCGACGATCAGGATGCGCTGGATATGGCACTTGCTAACGGAGAGATTGACCTGATCGCACAGGAAACAGCAAACGGAGCATCAAAGTTCACAGATACTTCGAAATATACAACCGATACCGTGACGACAACAAGAGCAAACTTTTTAAGCTTCAATCTGAAAACAGAAGGACTGGACGATCTGGCAGTACGTCAGGCAATCAATTACTGTATTGACCGTGAAGGCTATGCAGATGTTGTTTATCAGGATTTGCAACTCCGTGCTATGGAATTTATCCGGACAACCTGGCATTTGGCGGTACAGACGGATTAAATCTGACCGTCGATTCCTACGATGCGGATAAAGCAAAAGAAATTCTTGCAGATGCAGGATACCAGGATACCGATGGAGATGGTATCCTCGACAAAGACGGCGTGAATCTTTCGTTCAAAGTGCTGACTTACAGCTACAATGACAACTGCATCCAGCTTGCTGATATGCTTCAGGCAGAACTGTCCCAGATTGGAATTGAGCTTTCCATTGAGACACAGGATGTGCTGGATGATCCTCTTGCATCGGGTGATTTCGATCTTGCTATTTTAAACTATGCCATGGCGCCGATTGGAACTCCGTCGTACTTTATCAATATGTTGTTTACGACGGGAGCCAGCAACAATTATGGTGGATATTCTAACGAAAAAGTAGACGCGCTGGCAGCGGAAATTGGCACCACATCGGATAACGACAAAGTGGTTTCTCTTACCAGAGAACTGGAGCAGCAGGTACTGGATGATATGCCATTTGCATTTGTGGCAGATCAGCAGCTGATCTTTGTATACTCCAACAAAGTAAAAGGAGTACAGATCAATCCGACGGAATATTATCTGGTAACCAATACTCTGTCTGTGGAAGAATAAATAAAGAAGCACAGGAAACAAAAGCCGGAACAACGGCGAAAGACGAAACGGATCGCAAAAGATGAAAAAAACAGGATAGAAGAGAATAAGACAGACAAACATCTGGCAGAGAAAAATCAAATAGAGAAAAATCTGATTGTGGATCGTTTAACGGTAACATATGGAGAAAAGCTGGCAGTTGACGGTGTCAGCTTTTCTCTTTCTCCCGGGAAAATTTACGTTATTGTCGGCGAGAGTGGTTCTGGAAAATCGACTCTGCTTCGTACAATCGGAGGACTCCTGACAAAAGAGGGAAAAATTGTTTCCGGAGATATCTGGATGGGAGAACAGAATCTGATACAGCTTTCAGAGAAGGAATGGTGTGAAGTCCATGGAAACAAAATGGGTTATATTTTTCAGAACCCGGAACAGTCATTAAGCCCGCTTGCCAAAATCGGGAAACAGTTTGTGGAATGCCAAAATATGCATGTAAAAACGGCGGGGAAAAAGAGTAAAAAAGAGATTTTAGAGCATGCGGAAGAGCTTTTAAAAGAGCTTCGATTTGAAAATCCGCAGCGCGTTTTAAAATCATATCCATTTGAACTAAGCGGAGGAATGTGTCAGCGTGTTGCGATTGCACTTGCGATTATGAATCAGCCGTCCCTTTTACTGGCAGATGAACCGACCAGTGCGCTGGATGTCGCCTCACAGGATATGACGATCGAGACGCTGCTCGCACTGCGGAAAAAGACAGATCTTTCGATTCTGCTGGTGACACATAATATGGAAGTTGCAAGAAGACTTGCCGATGAAATCGGCGTTATGTATCAGGGCCGGATCATAGAATCGGGTTTGCCGGAAGAAATATGGAACGACCCAAAAGAGGATTATACGAAAAAACTGATTGCGGCAATTCCGCAGCCGTGAAACTTGTACTCGATGAGGGATAGAGAAAGGTACGGAAATGGTATGGAAGCACTGCTTCGGGTGGAACATTTAAAAAAACAGTTTCACAGAAATTCAGATGGAACTTATGTATTAAAAGACATCAGTTTTGAAATGATGCCGGGAGAGTGTCTGGGGCTGATTGGAAACAGCGGAAGCGGTAAAAGTACAATCGTAAAGATCCTGACAGGCATTACGACGGCAACGAAAGGATGCATTTACCTGGAAGGAAAACAGATTCCGGAAAAAGGACGCAAAAAGAAATTGGAAAAAAAGTGCAGATGATTTTTCAGAATCCGAAATCTTCCCTGAATCCGAAGATGACGATTGGGCAGAATCTGGATGACGCATTGCTTTATTACAGAAAAATTCCGAAAACAGAAAGAAAAAGGCAGTGTGAAGAGATTTTGGAACGTGTGCACCTTCCGGTGAGCTATCTCGCCAAATATCCATCGCAGATCAGCGGAGGGGAATGCCAGAGAGTCTGTATTGCCAGAGCACTGCTGCGGCATCCGGCGCTGTTGATTTGCGATGAAGCAACAAGCGCGCTGGATGTTTCGGTGCAGAAGGAAATCGTGGATCTTCTGAAAGAGATTTCAACAAGAAGAGCATATGGCCATGCTTTTATTTCCCATGATCTGGCGCTGGTAGCAAATGTCTGCGACCGGATTCTGATGCTTTCTGATGGAGAAATAAAGAAAATAAAGTGTGTGCCGGATGAAGCGCAATAAGCTGCAGCAGGGCCGGAGTATTTCAGCAGGAGGGCATGAGAGTCGTTTAGATGAGTTTTCATCATCTGGACGGCTTTTTCTGTTTCACCGTTCTGGTAAGCAGCGAAAATTGCTTCATGTTCGGCATCAATGCTCGTCTGGATGGCGGTTTCCTGGCTGTACTGGTTGGAAAAATGGAAATGCCGCTTTTGAGGCGTTTGGCAGACTCGGTGAGTCGGGAATTGTTGCAATAGCGGTAGAAGACCAGGTGAAAATCATCGGAGCAGTCGTTCCAGGTTTTTATGTCCCCGCATTTTGCGGCTTCGCGCCCTTTGGCAAAAATAGAGGTCACTTCGGCTTTCAGCTTTTCTCCGCATTTGATCTTCTGCGTTAAAATATCGTCTCGCAGAATCTGATAAGTTTGTTCAGATAAGGTTGATTTATTTCATCCCATAAAAACTCTTGTTTTTGCTAAAGTCTGATTAAGATAGAAATTTCATTGTGTGTTTATTCTAACATGGAGCAGGAATCCATTCAAGATGGAAACAGAAAGCGTATTTGAAAAACCGACCTTGACAATTACCGTATTTGACAACAAAAAGAAAACGATTTATATTTATAACAGCGTTATATAACACTGTTATAAGAAGGAAGGTTAACTTGACAAAACCAATCGAAGGCGTTTCAGAGCGAATTTTATCCTGTGCAAAGGAGGGGTTTCTGGAAAAAGGATATGCGGATGCATCGCTTCGCACAATTGCGGCAAAAGCAGAGACAACCACGGGTTCTATTTATTCCCGGTTCCGGGACAAGGAAGGACTGTTTGGCGCTCTGGTGGAACCGGCAGCAGGAGGCAGAACGCTGGAAATTTTAAACGAATCAGATTGCGAATATTTTTTGAATGGAAATAAGCAAACAAACAATTGATTCGCGAGTTTATTGATTGAAAACACGCAAAAAAGCAATCGCAAAAAAATACGATTGCTTTTTTGCGTGTTTTGCGTATAATAAAAGCATGAAAAAGTGGAAAGGATGTGAACAGAATGCGAGAAACACGGACCATGGAATTTAAAGAAACGATTACCAATACATTTCTGAAAACAGTAAGTGCTTTTTCGAATTATGACGGTGGAGTTATTCTGTTTGGAGTCGATGACGAGGGAAACAGTAAAGGTTTATCGGATGTAAAACAGTCATGCCTGGATATAGAAAATAAAATTAATGACAGTATTTCTCCACAGCCAGATTATAAACTGGAAACACAAAATAATGATAAAATTATCAAACTTACCGTACAAAGCGGTGCGCAGAAGCCGTATTTATATAGGTCAAAAGCATATAAACGAAATGATACCGCGACGATAGAAGTAGATACACAGGAATTTTCCAGGCTTGTTCTGGAAGGAAAAAATATCCGATTTGAAGAACTGCCATGCAAAGACCAGAATCTGACCTTTCAGATTTTACAGCGAAAGCTGAAAGAACATATTCAGATCGAAACCTTTAGCCAGGACACGCTGAAAACCTTGAATCTATACGACAATGCCAATGGATACAATAATGCCGCTGGTCTTTTGGCAGATCAGAACCACTTTCCGGGAATCGACATGGTCAGATTCGGCGAAAACATCAGTATTATCCAGAAAAGAGTAACATTTGAAAACAGATCGATTTTAGAGGTGTATGAGAAAGCGATTGAAATTTTCAGAGATTACTATCAATATGAGGAAATTAAAGGTGCGGACAGAAAAAAAATAGAAAAAATACCAGAAGCTGCATTTCGAGAGGCGATCGCCAATGGTTTGATTCACAGGATCTGGGATGTGGAATCGCAAATCAGAGTTCTGATGTTTGAGGATCGAATCGAAGTAGTTTCTCCGGGAGGTCTGCCGGCAGGTATTACAAAAGATGAATATTTGTCCGGAAAACTTTCTGTTTTAAGAAATAGAAATCTGGCAAATGTTTTTTACCGGTTGGGATTTGTTGAGATCTTTGGAACGGGAATTATGAGAATCAGACAACTTTACGAAAAAAGCTTAAGAAAACCGGAGTTTGAAGTGTCAGAAAATGCGATTCAGATTGTACTTCCGGTCTGGGAAAGCAATCTGGATTTGACAGAAGATGAGAAAATGATATACGGGATATTAAGCAAAAACAGGTTGAAATCTATGGGGGAAATTGCACCATATGTTTCATTTGGAAGATCAAAAACGACAAAGCTTTTGAAAGAGATGGAGGAAAAAGGGATCATAACTGTGGAAGGTAAGGGACGCAGCACGAAGTATAGTATAAAATAAAACTTGCGTATTTATAAAAAAAGTAGAAACACCGGCATTTTTCTTGGCAGAGAAACTTGCCGGTGTTATTATTTAACACTAGTAAATAGATAACGATATTAAATATTTGCGGAAGAAGAAGGGAAAAAGAGTGACAGAGAGTTTTGAAGAACTGTTTCGTGCATTGCATCAGTTAAAAAGCTGAATGTGGTGTCCATGCTGCCGGACGAATTGACGAAGTCATTCAGACCAAGTCCTCGATTGAAGCTGCAGAAAATCCGGGAAAAGTGGAAGTCAAAAACGGTGTGGTTCGTTTCGAACATGTCAACTTCCGATATCCGGGTGCCGAGGAAGATGTGCTTCATGACATCGACTTTGTGGCAGAATCTGGAAAGACAACCGCGATCATCGGAAGTACCGGCTGTAGAAAATCTACACTGGTCAACCTGATTCCGCGTCTTTACGATGTAACGGGCGGATCCATCACACTGGATGGAAAAGATATCCGCAGGATCACAATGAAAGATCTGCGGGATGAAATCGGTTTTGTACCGCAGAAAGGTGTTCTGTTCTCCGGAACGATCGCATCCAACCTCCGTTTTGGAAAAGATGATGCGTCAGATGAAGAGATTGCAAAAGCAGCGGAAATTGCGCAGGCAACTGAGTTCATCGAAGCAAAAGATGACAAATACGAAACGCCGATCGCCCAGGGCGGAAGCAACGTCTCCGGCGGTCAGAAACAGCGTCTGGCGATTGCGCGTGCCATTCTGGCCGACAACAAGATTCTGATCCTTGTTATGAAAGACGGCGATATCATCGAGCAGGGAAATCACGAAGAGCTGCTCGCGGCAAATGGATTCTATGCAAATCTGTATAACTCGCAGTTTGAGGATGTTGTGGCATAGCAGATCCGTAAAAATTGAAAAATAGAAAGAGCCCGTTTGGAATATCCGATTGGCATATCCGGACGGGCTCTTTTGATGCGCGATAAACTAAAAAAGGAAAATGTGAAGAAATGGTGTAAAGTCGCTCAGAAAATGTGAATAAGATAGAAAAATTCCCTCTGATTTTGTGAAAAAAGTTGTTTTCCTTTGCGGTTAAGAATATAATAAAAGCATCAGAATAAGCAGAGGAGGTGCGCGAAAGAGATGCTTTATTTAAAACGAAATCGATTTTTTTCTGAGTGCATGGAAAAGCAATCCGGACCGGAAACCGTTGATTGTAAAAGGACCGCGGCAGGTGGGAAAAACCGAATCCATCCGGCGGTTTGGAGAGCAAAACTATAAAAGTGTGATCAGTATTAATTTTGTAGAAGAACCAAAGTATAAAATGATTACAACGGATGGATACAAAGCGGAAGGTATTATCAAAAATATTTCCAGGATTGATCCGTCAAAACGTTTTATAGAAGGCGAGACCCTGCTCTTTTTTGACGAGCTGCAGGAATTTCCGGAGATTGCAACTGCACTGAAATTCTTTAAAATCGATGGCAGATTCGACGTGATCTGCAGTGGCTCTATGCTTGGGATCAATTACCGGAAAATTGAAAGCAACAGTGTTGGCTATAAATCCGATTATGAAATGTTTTCTCTGGATTTTGAAGAATTTTTGTGGGCGAAAGGATATGATGACAGCACGGTAGAGGATATGCTGGAACATATGCGGACGCTGAAGCCGTTTAATGAAGTGGAGATGTCGGTGTACAGTGAACTCTTTTTAGACTACTGTATTCTGGCGGAATGCCGGCTGTTGTGCGGGAATTTGTCGAAAAGGGAACATTTGAGGGCTCACTGGAAGTACAGAGACAGCTGATTGCAGACTATAAAGAGGACATTCGCAAATATGCGGAAGGAATGGATCAGACCAGAATTTTAAATGTATTCAACCATATTCCGGTGCAGCTTGCGAAGGATAACAAAAAATTCCAGATTTCAAAAGTGGCATCAGGAGCGAGATTCCGTGATTACCGCGGGTGCATCGAATGGCTACATGATGCGGGAATGGTCAATGTATGCTATTGTATGAATTTTCCGGAATTACCATTGCAGGGAAATTATGATGAAACGAAATACAAGCTTTACTTCGCAGACAGTGGTTTGCTGGTAGCCATGCTTGATGAAGAAGCCCAGGTGGATTTAAGAAGCAATAAAAATCTTGGTGTATACAAAGGTGCGCTTTATGAGAATGTTGTCGGAGAAGCACTGGTAAAATCAGGTTACCGGCTGTATTATTATAAACGGGATGATTCTTCACTGGAGCAGGATTTTTTTGTCCGGACAGCAAATGCGCTGATTCCGGTCGAGGTTAAAGCACAGAATGGAATGGCAAAATCCATACGAACTTTAATCAGCGGGAAAAAGTATGCGGACATCCACTGCGGAATTAAATTTACAGGCAGTAACATGGGATACGGAGAGCAGATTTATACGTTTCCGTATTTTTGTGCTTTTTTGCTGAAAAGATATCTGGCAGGGGTGGATGAGAAAGCGTTCTTAGAAGGGGCTTACAGCAAGGATTCTCACATCTCTGCAGGTGATGAGATGAATTAAGTGAATGGAAATACAAAATGAAGCGAGGAAAAAATTATGGCAGACAAACACACAACAGAAAAACTCCTGGAGGCGACCGCCTTTCGGGAAAAGTAACCTTATTTGCAAAAGTGACGATTTTACCGGGGGATGAGCTTTCCTATCATGAGCATCACGGTGAGACAGAAGTATATCACATTTTATCAGGAGAGGGTCTGTACCAGGACAACGACAAGACGTATCCGGTGGAGGCAGAAATGACGACCTTCTGCGAGGACGGAAACGGGCATGCGATTTCCTGCAAAGGAGACGAGCCGCTGGTATTTCTGGCGATGATTCAGAAAAAAGAAGCATGATAAAAAATTCTGTCAGAGGAAAGGAAACTGTCGAAAGAGATTTTGAAAGAGAAGCTTTTTCGGCAGTTTTTTTGTTTCCATGCATACGAAGGGAACAGATGAGTGGCAGGTTCTGCAGGTTTGCTTGTAGGAAAAAACAGTACATGGTATGATGGAGTTACTATTTCGAGGGGGTGGCTGTATGAGCAGAAAGAAAAAGATGAAAATGGAGTACCGCTTTTATGAAGTGCCGGAAAAATGTCCGGTGCTGGCACTTCTGGGAGAAAAGTGGGTGCAGAATTACGGTTACCAGATTGATTACCTGCATTTTCATAATATGATGGAGATCGGCGTCTGCTATTACGGTGAGGGGACAATTGTCCTGGAAGATAAAGAAATTCCGTACGACGGGGGGGGGCATTTACGGTAGTACCAAAGAACTTTCCACATACGACAAACTCAAAGGAAAACAGTCTGTGCTCCTGGGCATGGCTGTTTATTGATGTGGAAGGCTTTATCACAAAACTGTATAAGGATAATTCGCGTATGGCACAGAAGCTGATTTCCCGCATCAACCAGAGGGCTCATTACTCGAAAAATGAGGACAGACCTGAGGTGGCGGAGCTGATCAAACTGATTATTAAATGCATGGATGAAAAAGAGGAATTTTATCTGGAAGAAGTAAAGGGGCTGACGCGGGCGCTTCTGATGCAGATTGCGAGATGGAATGAAAAAGATGAGACGCAGGAAAAGAATGCCATTCTGGATGATGCCAGCATTGCCTGATTCTTCCTGCGCTCAATTATATCGGGGAAAATTTCCACGAGAGCATCCGGATTGAAGAACTTGCGGATGTGTGCCACATCAGTGAGACACATCTGCGCCGTATTTTTCAGGAATCCATGCGGATGCCGCCGGTGGAATATATCAACTGGGTTCGGATCCGGGCAGCGTGCAAAGAGCTGAGAAAGACAAATGCCTCCGTAAGTGACATTGCACTGCACTGCGGATTCACAACAATATCCACTTTTAATCGTAATTTTCGAAAGATTCTCGGCGTTTCGCCCCAGCAATGGCGGAGGGCACCGGAACATTACGAGCAGAATTTGTTGAAATTTGACATAAAAACACAGGAAGGATGGTGAAACAAAGTGAAAATATCTATAAATAGTTGAAAATGCATAGGATAGAGTCGAATATGCGCACAACTGACGAAAGAATGTTGTTATAATTTGTACATGTTGAGGGGATAAAAACCTAAAAAATGTACAAAACAACCAAAAGACTTTTAGGCGATATATGTGAAAAAGTCAGGTTGTAAAATAACATCTTAAGGAGGATGTGCAATATGAGAAGAAAAATTGTATCAATCGTAATGGCATCAGCAATGGTACTTGGACTGGCTGCATGCGGATCCAGCGGAGGAACTACAACAAGCTCCAGCAACGGCGGAAACGATGCATCAGCAGCAGATGACACCACTGCAAAATCAGAGAGCAGCGACGTAGTAGAGGGCAGCTCTGCGGATGACAACACCTTAACCGTATGGACCTGGGACCCGAACTTCAACGTTTATGCGATCCAGAAAGCAGCTGAGATTTACGCACAGGATCACGAAGGCTTTAAAGTAGAAGTCAGCGAAGTACAGTCCGATGACATTGAAACCCGCCTGACCACAGCAGTTTCTGCAGGAGACTTAAGTACTCTGCCGGATATCTTCCTGATGCAGGACAACTCCTTCCAGAAATATGCAACCAACTACCCGGACATTTTCACAGATCTGACCGATTCCGGTATCGACTTTGGCGAATTCTCATCCGCAAAAGTTGCTTACTCTACACTGGATGGAAAGAACTACGAATTCCGTTTGACAATGGCGCTGTGATCGAGTGCCTGCGTACCGATATGCTGGAAGAGGCAGGCTTTACCGTAGATGATTTCACAGACATTACCTGGAATGACTTTATGGAAAAAGCAAAAGTTGTCAAAGAGAAAACAGGCCAGCCAATCCTGACATCTCAGGCCGGATCTCCGGACCTTGTTATGGAAATGCTGCAGTCCTGCGGCGAGTCTCTGTTCAACGAGGACGGATCCGTAAATATTGTAGACAACAAAGCATTAAAACCAATCCTTGAGATCTACAGCCAGATGATAAAAGATGGTACTCTGGTAGAAGTTACCGACTGGGATCAGTATATTGCATCGATCAACAACGGGACCACAGCAGGCGTTATCAACGGATGCTGGATCATGGCTTCCATCACAGCAAATGACGATCAGTCCGGTAAATGGGCGCTCACCAATATGCCAAAACTGGACGGCATCGACGGAGCAACCAACTACTCCAACAACGGTGGTTCTTCCTGGGCAATTTCTTCCAACTGCAAGAAAACCGATCTTGCCATTGACTTTATGAAATCTACCTTCGCAGGCAGCACAGCTCTTTACGATGACATCATCGCAAAAGGCGCTCTGGCAACCTGGGCACCGGCAGGAGATTCCGAAGCATATGCACAGCCAGTTGCATTCTTCAGCGATGATCCGGTTTATGCAAAAATCGTTGATTTCGCAACCAAGACTCCATCCAACATCACTGGAGCATTCTACTACGATGCACGCGATGCTGTCGGAACCGCACTTTCCAATATCATCCAGACAGGAGCAGATATGGACAGCGAACTCCAGACTGCACAGGAAACCGTAGAGTTCAACATGGGTAACTAAGATTTCTCATATTGTAAAAAAGTAGGACGATAAGAAACGGGTCTGCTTCTAGACAGACAGAAGCAGGCCCGTTCTGTATCTGCCCCGGGGTGGGATTGAAAAATGATTTCTGCAGGAGAACATGCGATGTTGTCTGCAAAAAGATTTTTCAAGCGTACCTCGCAGCGAAAAAAGAAAGGAAGATTCCATGAGCAGCCAGAAGAAAAAAGGAATGAACTTGGAAAGAAAACAGAATTTTACCGGATGGGTTTTTCTGCTTCCGGCAACGATTCTGATCGCATGGATGAGCTTTTATCCGATGATTCAGGCATTTATCCTGTCTTTGCAGACCGGTATGGGCATTAACCTGAAATTCAACGGATTTGCAAACTATGCGCGTATTTTAAAAGACCCGACTTTTAAACAGACTTTAAGTAACACTTTCCTCTACCTGATTATTCAGGTGCCGATCATGCTGATCCTTGGTCTGATGTTTGCATCGATGCTGAACAACAAAGATCTGCGTTTCAAGGGACTGTTCCGTACCTGCATTTTCCTGCCGTGCGCAACATCGCTGGTATCTTACGCAATGATTTTCCGTTCCCTGTTTGCAAACGATGGATTTATCAACACCGTTCTGCGCGGACTTGGCATGCATCCGATCATGTGGTTCTCCAATGCCTGGACAGCCCGTGCCGTTATTATCATCGCATTGGTCTGGAGATGGATGGGATACAATATGGTATTCTACCTCTCCGGTATGCAGAACATTGAATACTCAATCTACGAAGCAGCAAAAATTGACGGCGCAAGCCCGCTGCAGACCTTCTTCAAGATCACCGTTCCGCTGTTAAAGCCGATGATCCTGCTGACCACGATTACCTCTACCAATGGTACGCTGCAGCTGTTCGATGAGTCCCTGAACCTGACAAATGGAGGTCCTGGAAAATCAACCATGACCATGTCTCATTACATTTACAACATGTCCTTTGTACAGAGTCCAAACTTCGGCTATGCGGCAGCAATGTCGATCCTGATCCTGATTATGGTTGCCATTCTGGCACTGCTTCAGATGAAGTAGGTGACGAGCGATAATGGGAAAAACAAAGAAATTCTTCATGTATCTGGTTTTAACGGTAGCATCCCTCCTTTCTGTATTTCCGCTGTACTATATGTTCTGCGCGTCTACGAACAGAAGTATTGATGTTATTGCCGGAAAACTGATTCCGGGTACTTATCTGATGGAAAACTTCAAGTCACTGATTGCGCAGCAGAACCTGCGTCTTGCACTGTGGAACTCGTTCCGGAATGCAACGGTACTGACGATCCTTTGTCTTCTGGTCTGCTCAATCGCAGGTTATGGATTTGAAATTTATCATGACAAAGCGAAAGATGCGGTATTTACCGTGCTTCTGACTGCGATGATGATCCCGTTCGCAGCAATCATGATCCCGATGTTCCGTATGTTTTCACAGTTAAAAATGGTCAACACGATGGCAGCATTTATGCTTCCTTCGATTTCCACTCCGTTTATGATTATGATGTTCCGTCAGGCTTCCCGTTCTTTCCCGCACGATATCATCGAAGCGGCAAGACTGGATGGTTTAAGCGAGACAGGAATTTTCTTCCGCATGTATATGCCGACCATGAAATCGACCTATGCGGCAGCAACGATCATCACCTTCATGAATGCATGGAACAACTATCTGTGGCCAAAGGTTATTTTACAGAACAATGATTCCATTACCATGCCGATGCTGGTAGCGAACCTGCTCGGTGGCTACACTGTAGATTATGGCGTGCTGATGCTCGGCGTATTCATCTGTACGATCCCGACAGCAATCATTTTCTTCTGCTTCCAGAAGAGCTTCACAGAAGGTATCACAGGTGCTGTAAAATAAGAAAAAGAATCGAACAGAAAAGGTGGATATTTGGATGAATATCCACCTTTTTTTCAAAAGATCAAAGAAAATAAAATTCCAGAAGGAGGAAAATAAAAATGGGTGTATTTCAGTATGAAAAAGTGAAGGACCCGACGTATTATGGAGAGAACCGGGTACCGGCGCATTCCGATCACAGGTATTATGGATCGGTGGAAGAAATGGAGCAGCATGTGGAAAACTTCCGTCACAGTCTGAACGGACTGTGGAAATTCCACTACGCAAAGAACTACGAGAGCACGATTCCGGGATTTGAGACACCGGAGTATGACTGCACAAAATGGATGATATCCGCGTGCCGGCGCATATCCAGATGGAGGGATACGACGCACCGCAGTATGCCAATGTGCAGTATCCGTGGGAAGGAAGAGAAGAAATCCAGCCGGGCGAGATTCCGGAGCGGTTCAATCCGACGGCTTCCTATGTGAAATATTTTGAAGTGCCGGATCAGATGAAAGGAAAACGGCTTTTTGTTTCCTTCCAGGGAGCAGAGAGCGGTATTGCCGTATGGCTGAACGGAACGTTCCTTGGCTACAGCGAGGATACGTTTACTCCGTCCGAGTTTGAACTGACCCCGTATCTGAAAGAGGGCGAAAATAAACTGGCTGCGCAGGTTTTCAAATGGACGAGCGGAAGCTGGTGCGAGGATCAGGATTTCTTCCGCTTTTCCGGTATTTACCGGGATGTCTATCTGTATACGATTCCAGATGTACATATTTCTGACCTGAAAGTACAGACTCTGCTGGATGATACGTTTACCAGGCAGATCTTGTCGTTGATACAAAAACGATCGGAAAAGGAAACGTAAAGCTTACGCTGGCGAAGGATGGAACTGTACTGCAGAGTACGGAAGGTGTGCTGCATGGTGAAACACAGTTTGTTCTGAAGGTGGATCATCCAGAACTGTGGTCTGCGGAAACACCGGTGCTGTATGATCTTCTGCTGGAAGTAACCGCAGAGGATGGAACGGTGCAGGAACTGATTCCACAGAGAGTTGGATTCCGCCGCTTTGAAATGAAAGACCACATCATGACACTGAATGGAAAACGGGTTGTCTTTAAAGGCGTCAACCGCCACGAGTTCAGCTCGGTATCCGGCCGTGTCGTATCAAGGGAAGAGCTGATCAAAGACCTGACAACGATGAAGCAGAACAACATCAATGCGATCCGTACCTGCCATTATCCGGATGCGGTCGGCATTTACGATCTCTGCGATGAATACGGTATTTACATGATTGCAGAGTGCAACATGGAATCCCATGGAACGAGAGATACGGATGCCGTACGGAACGGGGATTTCTCCGGTGTCGTACCGTGCGACCGTCCGGAGTGGATGGACTGCATGCTGGACCGTGTCAACTCGATGTATCAGAGAGACAAAAACCATCCGGCGATTCTGATCTGGTCCTGCGGAAATGAATCGTTCGGCGGAAAGGTTATTTTTGAAATGTCTCAGTTATACCGGAAGATGGATCCGACCCGCCTTGTCCATTATGAGGGAGTGAACGATGACCGCAGATACAACGACACCAGCGATATGGAAAGCCGGATGTACACCACGGTCAACGAGATCCGGGAATTTTTAGCGAAAGACCGCAGAAAACCGTACGTCTGCTGTGAGTATGCCCATGCCATGGGAAATTCCTGCGGCGCGATGAAGAAATATATGGATCTGACTGAGGAAGAGCCAATGTTCCAGGGCGGCTTTATCTGGGACTATATCGATCAGTCGATTTATAAAAAAGACCGCTACGGAAAAGAGTTCCAGCGTACGGCGGTGATTTTGACGACCATCCGTGTGATTATAACTTCAGTGGAAATGGTATCGTATACGGCGGCGAGCGCGACGCGTCTCCGAAGATGCAGGAAGTAAAATTCTGCTATCAGAATATTTCTATTGACGTGCAGAAAGACAAGGCGGTTGTAAAAAATAAAAACCTGTTTGTGAATACCGATACATTTGCATGCGTAGTACTTCTCGAAAAAGAAGGAAAGAAACTGAAAGAAGTGCCGATGGAAGTTTCGGTGGAGCCGCTTTCGGAAAAAACGGTGGAGCTGCCGATCGCGGTACAGACACTTCCGGGAGAGTATGCGGTGACCGTTTCCTTCCGCCTGAAAGAAGATACCGTATGGGGCAAGCGCGGCATGAAGTTGCATTTGGACAGGCGTTTATGAAGTGGAAGCACCAGCGAAAGCAGAAAAACCGGCGAAATTTGAAGTGATCCGTTCCAACCATGATTTTGGTGTGCGCGGCGAGAATTTCGATGTGATGTTCTCCGATCTGAACGGCGGACTCGTATCGTACCGTTACGGCGGCGTTGAGATGATCAAAATGATTCCGAAACCGAACTTCTGGCGTGCGCCGATCGACAATGACTGCGGAAGCCTGATGCCGATGCGTTACAGCCAGTGGAAGATTGCTTCGATGTATCTGTCCCACAAATATCCGAACGGCAGCCATTATCCGGGACTGTATGCACCGGAAATCGAAGTACACGAGGACTGCGCAGAAGTCAGCTACCGCTATGTAATGCCGACCACACCGGCGAGTGAGTGCCGTCTGACCTACCGTGTCTTCGGCGATGGAAGCATTCAGACGACGCTGACGTATGATCCGGTGAAAGAGCTCGGCGATATGCCGGAATTCGGCGTGATGTTCAAGCTGGATGCCGATTACGACCACGTTACCTGGTATGGCATGGGACCGGAGGAGACGTATGTGGACCGCTGCGCCGGAGCAAAGCTTGGCGTTTATAAGAATAAAGTCGAAGACAATATGGCGAAATATCTCGTTCCGCAGGAGTGCGGCAACAAGGTTGGTGTACGCTGGGCAACCGTGACGAACCGCAAGGGCCGTGGTATGATGTTTAGCGGCGACAAGATGGAATTTTCCGCACTGCCGTATACGCCGCACGAGCTGGAAAATGCGATGCATCCGTATGAACTGCCGCAGGTACATTACACCGTTGTGCGCGTGGCAAAACAGCAGATGGGTGTCGGAGGAGACGACAGCTGGGGTGCACAGACCCATCCGGAATACCTGATTCCGGTTGACCAGAAACTGGAATTTACCTTTACCTTCCGAGGCATTTGAGAATAAAAGGAGATTTTTATGAGACAGAATATAAATTTTGGAAAACTTCTGCATGGCGGAGATTACAATCCGGAACAATGGCTGGAATATCCGGAAATTCTGGAGCAGGATCTTGCGTATTTCAAAAAAGCGAAAATAAATGAAGTTTCCCTCGGCATCTTTTCCTGGGCATTCCTGGAGCCGGAAGAAGGCGTGTTTGATCTGGAATGGCTCAAAAAATGGTAGACCGCCTGTATGAAAATGGAATTTCTGTCATGATGGCTACACCGACAGCGGCAAGACCGCGCTGGATGGCACAGAAATATCCGGAAGTACTCCGCATGGATGCGATGCGGCAGAGAAATCTGTACGGAGAGCGTCATAACCATTGCTATACCTCGCCGGTGTACCGGGAAAAAACGAGAAAGATCAATACAAAACTGGCAGAAGCGTTCAGGGATCATCCAGGCGTCATTGCATGGCATATTTCGAATGAACTAGGCGGAGAGTGCCATTGCCCGCTCTGCCAGGAGGCATTTCGGAACTGGGTAAAACAAAAATATGGCAGTTTACAGGCCCTAAACCATGCATGGAATACGGCGTTCTGGAGTCATACATACCAGAGTTTTGATCAGGTGGAGAGTCCGTCGCCAAAAGGAGACGCATCGCTGCACGGACTGAATCTGGACTGGAAACGATTTGTAACAGATCAGACAGCCGATTTTGTGAAGTGGGAGATCAGCGCGCTGCGGGATGCCGGTGCCAAACAGCCCACTACCATCAATATGATGTATGATTTCAAGGGACTGGATTATCACAAGTTTGCCGACATTGTTGATTTTGTTTCCTGGGACAATTATCCGACCTGGCACAAAGAAGCGGAAGCAGTTACGGCAGCAGATACGGCGATGCAGCATGATATCATGCGCAGTATCCAGAAAAAGCCGTTTTATCTGATGGAGAGCTGTCCGTCCGCAACAAACTGGCAGCCGGTCAGCAAACTGAAAAAGCCGGGCATGCTGCACGCCGCATCCATGCAGGCCGTGGCGCACGGATCAGACAGCGTCCTGTATTTCCAGATGCGCCAGAGCGTGGAGCTTCCGAAAAGTTCATGGAGCGTGATAGACCATTATGGAGGAGATGACACCCGTGTATTCCGGGAAGTGACAAAGGTAGGAGAAACCCTGGCGCAGATGCAGGAACTTTCCGGTGCCATCTGCAGTCCGAAAGTGGCTGTGATTTATGACACCGAAAACCGGTGGGCACTGGAAGATGCGGCAGGTCCACGGAATCAGGGCCTGTTTTACAAAGAAACCGTGGAAAAATCATACCGCGCCTTCCGCAGACTCGGCCTGGATGTTGATGTCATCGATGAAACGCAGGGCCTTTCGGACTATCAGATCGTGGCAGCGCCTGTGGTTTATCTGCAGCGGGAAGGATGGGTGGAAAAAGTACGGCAGTTTGTGGCCGGAGGCGGCACTTTTCTGGCAACGTACTGGTCCGGAATTGTAGATGAGACGGATCTTTGTTTCCTTGGCGGAACGCCGCACGGACTGCTGGATGTAATGGGACTTCGGAGCATGGAGATTGACGGCCTGTACGATGGGGAATGGAACGAAGGAGTTCCGGTCCCGCAAAACCGTCTGCATCTGACCCGGACGTACCGGTGCAGCAATCTCTGTGAACTGGTGAAACCATCGACAGCAGAAGTGCTGATGACTTATGGAAAAGATTTTTATGCAGGAATGCCTGCACTGACAGAAAACCAGTATGGCGCAGGAAAAGCATATCAGATCTGTGCCGGTTTTGAACAGGGTCTGTACGATGAGCTCTGCGGAAAACTGGCAGAAGAAGCAGGTGTCACATCGGTGGTGAAAGAGATTCCGGATGGCGTGGAGGTTACAACGCGCGAAAAGAATGGAATCCGGTATGTGTTCGTACAGAACTTTAATCGGAATGCCGTGGAAATCAAACTTCCGGTCGAACAGTATCCGGTGTGGAACGGACAGTATGATGGAACAATCGGAAGCTGGGAAACAGTGGTGCTGAAAGAAAACAGTCCGAATTTCCGGGAAAAATAAAA
>ENA-OQIM01000067-OQIM01000067.1-human-gut-metagenome-genome-assembly--contig:-NODE-67-length-30160-cov-4.488629_pt1 | contig 30160 bp, 47 predicted proteins | sample MGYA00242579_ERZ504744 | MGnify/ENA primary metagenome ERZ504744 (study PRJEB26092, sample SAMD00036441) | human gut metagenome | host: Homo sapiens | study: EMG produced TPA metagenomics assembly of...
GGTATATGATAAAAAATAAATAAGCAACCGAAAACGCAGCATTGGAATTTTGCCATATTTTGAACAAATTCGCAGCCCAATTGGACGAGTGTCTGAGCTTCAAAGACTTTTGTCTGAAACAAAACTTCAGAGCGAGTTCTCGTAGGAAATTGGGCGGATAAGCGATTTGTTCAAAATGTGAGCAAAATTCCACCGCTGCGTTTTCGGTTGCTTATTTATTTTTTATCATATACTGAAAGACTACAGTTGGCCAACTTACAAATTTAAAATTTACAGTAAATTATCAGCTAATTCTTCCATAGTCTTAATATTCTCATCATTCATCGTAGATTTGATCGTTACAACTGGATCTACCATCTCGATATTCTTAAATCCTTCTACGATACCTTTCATGATTTTGCTGCCATTGGTGCCCATGATCCATTTTCCATAAATGCAACTTTACGTTTCTGATAGTTCTTAGCTTTTAAGTGATGTAAAAAGTCTTCCATGCATGGGAAGATTCCTGCATCGTATGTTGCTGCTGCCAGTACCAGTCTGTCATAGCGGAATGCATCTTCGATCACTTCTGCCATATCATCTCTGGAAAGGTCTGCTACTACAACTTTTGGAGCTCCTTTTGCTTCTAAGATTTCTGCTAATTTCTTTGCTGCAGCTGCTGTATTTCCATGGATAGATGCGTATGCGATCAGGATTCCTTCGTTCTCTGGCTCATATTTGCTCCATGTGTCGTATAATCCAATATAATATCCAAGGTTTTCTTTTAAAATTGGTCCGTGTAATGGACAGATGATCTCAATATCTAATCCTGCGGCTTTCTTTAAGAGATTCTGTACCTGTACTCCGTATTTACCACAGATATTGAAATAATAACGTCTTGCTTCACATGCCCAATCTTCATCTGCATCTAAAGCTCCGAATTTACCAAATCCATCTGCTGAGAATAAGATTTTCTCTGATGTTTCATATGCTACCATAACTTCTGGCCAGTGAACCATTGGTGCCATAACGAACTGTAATGTATGAGATCCAAGAGATAATGTATCTCCTTCTTTTACTACGACTTTACGTCCTTCTAGATCAAATGTAAAGAACTGAGGGATCATATTAAATGTCTTGGCATTACCTACAACCTTAGCTTCTGGATATTTTTCTGCTAATACCTGTAAGCTTGCAGCATGGTCTGGTTCCATATGAGATACTACAATGTAATCTACGTTTCTTCCATCTAATGCTTCTTCTAAGTTTACAAGCCATTCATCTGTCTTGCATGCATCCACAGTATCCATAACGGCTACTTTCTCATCTAAAATCACATAAGAGTTATAAGAAACACCATTTGGTACTACATACTGGCTCTCAAATAAGTCAATGTCATGATCGTCTACACCAATATATTTTACTGAATCTGTAACTTTAATATCCTTCATTGTCTTACCTCCAAAATTAAATTCATTTTGCTTTTTCAACTTTTCTTACTATAACATAGTTTTACCAAAATATCTAGTAGTAATAGTTACTATTTTTAATACAATTTCTTTTCAGATACAAAAATCCCCAAAACAAAACTTCAATCTTGCTCCAGGGATTCTTTATCATCTCTTTGGATGCTTCATGCAACTCTGATTATCTATGCATTGAGAAGCTATCCATATCATAACGTTTTAAGTTGTCTGTGATCTTGCGATCATCTGCGGATTTGATCATTGTTTCTCTGACTTTACGAGCTTTGATGATCTCTTCGTTACGGCTTGGTCCACCAACGCATCCGCCTTCGCATGCCATACCTTCGATGAAGTCTTCTGGTAATCTTCCTCTCTGTAAGAACATTAAAGCTTTCTTACATTCTGCTGCACCGTTAGCTTTGCATACTTTGATATCTTCGTTCTGTTCTGTCTCTTTCATATACTCTAATACAGAATCTGTTACTCCACCAGAGTTTCCATAGAATTTACCGAAGATCGTAGAATCCTGATATGTATTCTCTGCTGGTTCTAATTCTACGTCTTTTGCTTTCAGAATTGCTAAGATCTCGTTGTAGTTTAATGCATAATCTGCATTTCCTTCGATCTTCTGGTCTGCCACTTCTGATTTCTTGGCTACACATGGTCCAACAAATACTGTAACTGCATCTGGATCTTTTGCTTTGATCATTCTTGATACTGCACACATTGGAGATACTGTTGTAGAAATCATATCTGCAAGATCTGGATAATGTTTGCGAATCATGTTTACGAATCCTGGACAGCATGAAGTTGTTTTCTTCTCACCGTTTCTGTAAGCTTCTAACCATTCTTCTGCTTCGCTGCATGTTGTCATATCTCCACCTAAACCTGCTTCGATCAGATCTTCAAATCCAGCTTTCTTTACTGCCTGTCTCCAGCTTTCCATTGTAATATCTTTACCAAACTGTCCTTCTGTTGCTGGGGCAAGGATCGCGTAGACTTTCTTACCTGCTTTCAAGTCTGCGATAACGTTTGTGATCCATGTCTTTGTTCCGATCGCACCGAATGGACATTTTGCTGCACACTGTCCACAACGGATACATTTTTCTTCATCGATCACTGATACTCCATACTCATCATAAGAAATTGCATCTACTGGACAGCTATCTTTACATGGTCTTGATACATGAGCGATTGCATTGTATGGACAGGCTTTTGCGCACATACCACATTCCTTACATTTCTGAGGATCGATTCTTGATCTTGTATGTCCTGGTTCGATCGCTCCGAAACGACATGCTTTGATACAGTCTTTTCCAAGACAATTCTGACAGTTGTTTGTTACAACATAGCTTGAGATCGGACAGTCAGCACATGCTGATTTAATTACCTGCACGATATTTCCATCATCTTCTGCTCCTGGAGCTTTACCTTCTGCTAAACGAATTCTCTGTCTTACGATTTCTCTTTCTTTGTAGATGCAGCAACGGAATGTTGGTTCTGGTCCTTCGATCATCTTCTCTGGGATCAGATCTCTTTCTTCTTCTAAAGTCCCTTCAAACGATGCCTTTGCTACGAAATACAATACATCTTTTTTTCAGATTCTGAATGCTTGTTACATCATACATAATAGTTTACCCTTCCTTAAAAAACACTTAACTAAAACACCCTAGATATTGTTATTTTTTTATCTATGTGCATTATAACAAATATTTTCTTTTTTCTCTACAATGCTTAAAGAAAAGTACAAAAAATATGCAATTTTTTTAAAATTGTACAATTAACATTTTCTTAACGATGACTTTGTCCGTATATTGCATACAATTATTGTTAAAAGAAAGACACAATTGTCTGAAAATTTTTATCATTATAACTTGAAGTTATGGCAAACTATTATTTTTATGTATTTCACAAGCCTTATTCTATCTGTTATTGTATAGCTTATCGATAGAAATTTATTAGACTTATATAAATGGAAAGGATAGATTTATGAGACCATACAGATATGATATTGTTGGTAGTTTTTTAAGACCAGATTATTTAAAAGATGCACGTGCTGAATATGCAGAAGGAACTTTATCTGCAGACCAGTTGCGTGAAGTTGAAGATAAAGCGATCAAAGAGTTAGTTGAAAAAGAGAAAGCTGTTGGATTAAAAGCAGTTACTGACGGAGAGTTAAGACGTCGCTATTGGCATCTTGATTTCCTTGCTTCCTTAGTCGGAGTCGAGGAGATCAAAGCTGATCACTGGTCTGTTGCTTTTAAGGGACATCAGCCAAAAGCCGCAACTCTTGAGATTGTTGACAAAATTGATTTTGATGAAAACAGTGAATTCTTAGATCATTTCTCTTACTTGAAAGAAATTGCTGGGGATGTTGACTGCAAGATGACAATTCCTTCTCCTGCAATGCTTCATCTGATCTGTTGTGTTCGTGGAAGCGAAACTTATCAAGCGATCGATCGTTATAAAAATGAAGATGATCTGTATCATGAGATTGCTCTTGCTTATCAGAAAGCGATCAAAGCATTCTACGCTCGTGGATGCCGTTATTTACAGTTTGATGATACATCTTGGGGTGAATTCTGTGATCAGAATAAACGCGACGATTACGCAAGCCGTGGTCTTGACCTTGACCAGATTGCTAAGAATTATGTGAAAATGATCAACGAAGCTTTAGAAGCTAAACCTGAGGATATGACAATTACAATGCATATCTGCCGTGGTAACTTCCGTTCTACATGGTTCTCTTCTGGTGGATATGAACCAGTAGCTGAGACTTTATTCGGTGGATGTAAGATCGATGGTTTCTTCTTAGAGTATGATAGTGACCGTTCCGGTGATTTCAAACCATTACGTTTTATCAAAGATCAGAAGGTTGTGTTAGGTCTTGTTACTTCTAAAGATCCAGAACTTGAAGATAAAACTGAGATTAAAGAACGTATTAAAGAGGCTGCTCAGTATGTTGCACTTGACCAGCTTTGCTTAAGTCCTCAGTGTGGTTTCTCTTCTACAGAAGAAGGAAATATCTTAACTGATGAAGATCAGTGGAAGAAGATGACTCTTATTAAGGAGATTGCTGAGGAAGTTTGGGGATAGGATATCCGTGATACATATTTCATAATAATATAGCAAATAAAAGAATCCGGCATTACATTTTTGTGTTTGCCGGATTTTTTTATATCCAATTTTCATCTATTTCTTTTTTCAACTGGCAAAACATATCATAAAATTTTTCTTTTGCCTGTGAAATAATTGATAATGCGATATTCTGATTATAAGAATGTGTTACATTTCTATCCAAATAAGTGCTTTCTATTATAACATACTCTCTTATATTTTCTTATAAAAATCAAAGAAAAAAGCCTCTGGATACTAAATCCAGAGACTTAAAAGGGCTATTATTTACGTTTTTTATAATTGCGTTCTTCTTATTTTACGTTGAAGGCTTTGATTCCAGGATATACGGCACTGTCTCCTAAAGCTTCTTCGATTCTTAATAACTGGTTGTATTTCGCAACACGTTCTGATCTTGAAGGTGCTCCTGTCTTGATCTGGCATGTATTTAATGCAACGGCTAAGTCTGCGATCGTTGTATCTGCTGTTTCTCCGGAACGATGAGATGTTACAGCTGTGTATCCTGCTTTGTGTGCCATCTTGATCGCTTCTAATGTTTCAGAGATCGATCCAATCTGGTTTAATTTGATCAGGATAGAGTTTCCTGCTCCCATTTCGATACCTTTAGAAAGTCTTTCTGTGTTTGTTACAAATAAGTCATCTCCTACTAACTGTACTTTATCTCCAAGTCTTTCTGTCAGTTTCTTCCATCCTTCCCAGTCTTCTTCATCTAATCCATCTTCGATTGAGATGATTGGATATTTCTCACATAATGCAGCCCAGTGCTCGATCAGTTCTTCTGCTGTATATTCTGTTCCTGCTTTTGGCAGTTTGTAATATCCTTTACCTTTTTCACTCTTCCATTCTGAAGATGCAGCGTCCATAGCGATCTTGAAGTCTTTTCCTGGTTCGTATCCTGCTTTTTTCACTGCTTCTAAGATTGTTTCGATGGCTTCTTCATCTGATTTTAATGCTGGCGCAAATCCACCTTCATCACCTACGGATGTAGCAAGTCCTCTTTCTTTTAAGATTGCTGCTAATGCATGGAATACTTCAGCACACCATCTTAAACATTCTTTAAATGATGGAGCTCCAACTGGCATGATCATGAATTCCTGTACATCAAGTCCTGATGATAATGCATGACATCCACCATTTACGATATTCATCATTGGTACTGGAAGTCTGTTTCCTGATACTCCACCTAAGAATCTGTATAGAGGTACTTCAAGAGATGTAGCTGCTGCTCTTGCTGCTGCGATCGATACAGCTAAGATTGCATTTGCTCCAAAGTTTGATTTATCAGCTGTTCCGTCTGCATCGATCATTGCTTTGTCTACTGCATATGTATCAGAAGCATCTAATCCGATGATTGCTTCACTGATCTTTGTATTGATATTTTCTACGGCTTTTGTAACACCTTTTCCTAAATATCTTTCTTTATCTCCGTCTCTTAATTCTAGTGCTTCAAATTCTCCTGTAGATGCACCACTTGGAGCTGTTCCTCTTGCAACTGTTCCATCAACTAATGTAATCTCAGCTTCTACGGTTGGATTTCCTCTGGAATCTAGGATTTCTCTTCCGACTACTTTTTCAATTTCTAAATAATTCATTTTCGATTGTGACTCCTTTCCCTATACATAGCAGTACTCCTCGCTGGAAGAAGGGTAAGCTTCCAGTTTGAGATCGTTTTGTTGCAGGTGTTGATCTCAATCGAGGAGTCCACATGATTCATTCACGTTTTTAGTTAGTGTTGTCTAACTGTTATTTATGATACTAGATTTGGATGGAAAAATCAATGGGGATATATGATAATAATTATCATATATCCCCTAGTTGATTATTTTCTTAATTTTTTGATCAACTCTTTTTTCGTTGTATTATTAAATGCCCATACACGTACATCATTTTTCGTTGCACTTCTATATTGTTTTTCTGAAATATATGTCAACTTTCCTTTTTCCTTTTTGCTATATATTTCTTTATCAATGACTCTATGTACTGTTTTTTCTGATTTTTCTAAATTTGTTGTAACTTTATTTCCATCCTCATCTTCGAAATGTCCTTCACGTTCAAAGAAATATATGCTTTTTTTACAATTTTCTTTCCATCATACTTATTAAATATAATATTTTTCCCTTTCAGAACCATTTTCACTTAATACTGAATACTGTAAGCCTGCAATTGTTTTCTGTTTTTTATTATATGCAATTATTTGATCCGATGTTGACCAAATTTTCTTTACTTTTCCTTTATTGTATGTATAAATATTTAAATTTCTAGCTTCGCCTTCTGCATTACTATTTAAATTCACAGTGACCAGTTCTTTTGTTCCGCCTCCTGTTACTTCAATTAATGAATAGCTTGTAAATTTGGCTACTTTGTTTTTCTTGATTGCTTGTGCATAGCTTTGTTCGCCTTCTTCTGTACTTTTTTTGATGCAGCTAATACATTTTGAGTTGAAACCAATGTTGTTGCCATTAAGGCTGTGATTGCTAAAGTTGTTAATTTTTTTGTTAGATTTTTTAATTTCATTGAAACATCCTCCTATCTTATTCTGTTACAATATGATATCCATAATCAGATAACATTTGTTGTGTTCCTAGTGGTACATAAACTGACATTTTTTCTGCATTAAATATACCAGAACCACTTCTTGCTTTTGAAATATAGCTTAGAATATCTTTTGACGCTATATTTCTAAGAAATTAAGTTTTCCAAACCAAATCATTAGAAAAAGCCTTCCAATAGATTTCTCCATTGAAAGGCTCTGTATATTCTTCGTATCTTCCGTAACGTATGATTAACGTTTTGAGAACTGTGGTGCACGACGTGCTTTGCGAAGACCTGGTTCTTTCTTTCTTTCATTCTTGGGTCCCTTGTTAAGAATCCAGCTTTCTTTAATGTTGAACGGAATTCTCCATCAACCTGTAATAAAGCTCTGGAAATACCATGACGGATTGCTCCAGCCTGTCCTGTAAATCCACCACCATGAACGTTTACTAATACATCATATTTGTCAATTGTATCTGTTGCAACTAATGGCTGACGTACAACTACTTTTAATGTTTCTAATCCAAGATATTCATCAATATCTCTTTTGTTGATTGTGATTTTTCCTGTTCCAGGTACTAAATATACTCTGGCAACACTGTGTTTTCTTCTACCAGTCCGTAATATTTTGCTGTAGCCACTGCTTCTTCCTCCTTCAAAAATTAATACTTGATCTCTAATGCTTTTGGCTGCTGAGCTGCATGGTTGTGCTCTGCACCTGCATATACGTGAAGTTTCTTAATCATCTGTCTTCCTAAAGGTCCTTTTGGAAGCATTCCTTTAACTGCAAGATAGATTACGTCTTCAGGTTTTTTAGCTAATTTTTCTTTTAATGTCTGTTCTTTCATTCCACCAACATAGTCTGAATGATGATAGTAGATCTTCTGGTCTAATTTCTTACCAGTTACTTTGATCTTCTCAGCGTTGATAACGATCACGTTATCTCCTGTATCGATATGTGGTGTATAAGTTGGTTTGTTTTTACCTCTTAAGATTGTTGCGATCTCAGATGCTAAACGTCCTAATGTATGTCCTGTAGCATCAACTACATACCATTCTCTTTCAATTGTTGATGGGCTGGCCATAAAACTTTTCATGGTGTTCCTCCTTAAAATTTCTATCAATCATATGTGTCTATATTAAATACTCCCACCGGGGCATTGGGGTAGTATTCTCTTGCATGTCACAGTTTCTTATTATATAATACGCAGCCGGGTGTGTCAAGATTTTTTCTTGTTGTTTTTGATAAATTTTTGATGTTATCCACAAGATGGTCTTGATTTTATAATTCTTTCCACAACATATGGGTGTATTATCCCTATGTATGTTGAAAAGCTGTTGATAAATCTTGTGAATTCTTATAAAAATGTGATTAATTTTTATTTTCTCAGATCAAGTATGCCACAATTGGTAATGTAATGATCGATAATAAAGTTGTCAGCACGATTCCTCTGCTGCAAATGGAACTGTCTAATCCATAATCGATTGCCATCATCACTGCCATGCTTCCATTTGGCATTCCAAACATTAATACCATGATCCCCGAGAGAACAGGATCTAAATGAAACAGCCGGATCGCAAATGCTGCGATCATTGGGATCACCAGCATCTTTAAAAATGTAAACTGATACATCTTGATGTCTTTGAAAACTTCGATCAGCGGCATCTTCGCTAAAGATACCCCGGTAATGATCATGGAGAGTGGGATTGCTGCATTTCCTAAGTATTGTACAAAACTTACCGCAGGTGCTGGTGCGTCGATCTGAAATGCAAAAATCAATAACGCAGCCAGACATGCGACCATTCCTGGATTGATCATCTTTTTCCAGTGGAATATGATCTTAGCTTTTTGTCCTGTCTGCATGGCACGTTCTTTCTCAAAAAGATAAATTCCATAGGTGTAAAAGAGAATATTATATACCAGTGTATACAGTGCTACATAAAAAATAGCTCCTCTACCGTATAATTCTTCAATGATCGGAATCCCCATAAATCCAAGATTCGAAAAGATCAGCATCACTGCATAGATATTTCTTTCATCTTTTTTTACACCTAGAATACGAACAAATGCCGGACTGATCAGGATCAATACCACAAATAAGATTACTGCAAGGATCAGGTCCATGATCACAAGATTCCAGTTTCCATTTCCAACGGAACCGATCACGCCAGATATGATCAATGCAGGATTAAATATATTTACGATCAGTCCTGATATCTGTGAACTTGTATCATCACTGATCCATTTTTTCTTATAACTTAGGTATCCGATCAGCATAAAACCAAACAATACTAACAATTTCTGAAATATGATAAAGCTATTCTGCATTCTCGCGGTCCTCCGGATATTCAATCTGAATTAATGTCAATCCTTTTGCTGGAAGTTTTGGTCCTGGTGTAACTCTTTCTTTGGATGCTAAGATTTCTTTGACCCATTGTGGTTCTTGTTTTCCTCTTCCGACCTCTAAAAGCGTTCCTGCCATTAAACGTACCATATTATAGAGAAAACCACTTCCTGTGACTCTCATTGTGATATATCTGCCATTTTGTGTCACATCACATTCGTAAATCTCTCTGACATAGGATGTAACCTGTGCTTTACTGCTGCACATACTGATAAAACAGTGTTCCCCTAAGAAATAAGAAGCTGCTTCTTTCATTTTCTCCACATCAAGTGGTACATATACAAAATGATGATGTCTGCTTGTCACGGGATTGTCGTATCTTGCATTGTAAAAGGTATATTCATATGTCTTTCTTGTATCCTGAAACCTTGGATGGTAGTCTAATGGCACTTCTTTGGAGTCCTGAATAATGATATCTTCTGGTAGTCTTGCATTTAATGCTTTTGCCATCTTCTCTCCCGGAATACGGCTTTCTGTGTCGAATACAGCTACATTTCCTAATGCGTGGACTCCTGAATCCGTTCTGCTGGCTCCGATCACTTTGATGTCTTCTCCTGTCAGTTCTGATATATGCTTATTTAAGACACCTTCGACTGTAATCTCGTTTGGCTGTACCTGCCATCCACAATAACCAGTTCCATCATAGGCTACGATTAATTTTACTCGTTTCATCGTATCTTACCTCCATGGACTGAAAAAGGATAAATAGATCATCACTGCTAAAATACAAACAGGACGATATACGCTATTTTATCTCTTTTCTCGTATTTTAATGGTTTTAATTTAGTTCTTCCAACACCGCCATGGTAACAACGGGATTCCATTGCCATTGCAAGGTCATTCGCTCTTCGGATTGCTGCTACAAACAGTGGTACTATAATTGGAACCATGCTTTTTACTCGTTTTAAGAGACCTCCGGATTCAAAGTCGATTCCTCTGGCTGTCTGGGCTTTCATGATCTTTTCTAATTCTTCTGTTAAGATTGGAATAAATCTCAGTGCGATTGACATCATCATAGCAATCTCATGTACTGGTACTCCGATTTTATTTAAAAATCCTAGTGATTTGTCTAGTCCGTCTGTCAGTTCATTTGGTGTTGTTGTAAATGTCAGTAAAGACGTTCCTAATACCAGCATGATCAGACGGCTTCCCAGATAAATAGTTGTCCTAATCCCTTCTGCAGAAATTGATATGATCCAGAACTGGATCACTGGTTTTCCTGGAATAAATAACATATTGATCATTACAGAGAATAATAAGATCACTGCAATTGCTTTTAATCCTCTTAAAATATATTTTACAGGTACCTTTGAAATCTTGATCGTTATGATCAAAATAATAGTGACATCACATAAGTTGCAGGTGCTTTATGCATAAATAATGTAATGACGTAGATCAAGACTGCAAATAATTTCACTCTCGGATCGAGTCTGTGGATCAGAGAGTCTTCTTTATAATATTGTCCAATTGTTATATCCTTGAGCATTTTATTTTCCTCTCAGTCCTTTTAGTCCTTCTAAAATTGCTTCTTTTGTTTCTTCTAATGTCAATAAATCCCTCTGGATTGGAAACCCTCTGTCTGCGAGTTCTTCACATACTTGACGATAAAACGGTACAGCAAGTCCTGCTTCTTCTAGTTCTTTCTTGTGAGAGAATACTTCTTTTTTATCTCCTTCATACATGACCTGTCCACCATTCATAACGATCACACGCTGTGCATAATCTGCAACATCTTCCATACTGTGTGATACCAAAATGATCGTGATCTTCTTTTCTTCATGAAGTTTCTTTAACAGATTTAAGATCTGATCTTTTCCGACCGGATCAAGTCCTGCTGTTGGTTCATCCAAAATAAAATATTCTGGCTCCATTGCAAGAATCCCTGCGATTGCTACTCTTCGCTTCTGTCCGCCAGATAATTCAAATGGTGATTTTTGATATGATTTCTCTGGTAATCCAACATCTTTTAAACATTTGACAGCAATCTCTGTTGCTTCCTCTTTCGTCTTTCCAAAGTTCATTGGTCCAAAACATACATCATCTAAAATCGTTGTCTCAAATAGCTGATGTTCTGGATACTGGAAACATATACCGACTCTTCCACGTAATTCTCGTAATGGGTATCCTTCTGAATATATATCTTCATCATCGAAATATATTGTTCCAGACGTTGGTTTGATCAATCCATTTAGATGCTGGATCAATGTTGATTTTCCAGAACCTGTGTGTCCGATCACTGCAATGAATTCTTCTTTTTTTTATTTCTAAGTTTATATCTTTTAATGCATAATTCTTCTTGCTAGAATTATCTTCATATGCGTAACTTACATGTTCTAAACGAATTGACATAATTCCTCCACCAGCTCTTCCTTTGTTGTTATCGTATCTGACAAGTTAACACCTTCTTTTTTTAGTTCCCATGCAAGTTCTGTTGCGTACGGAACTTCCAGACCTAATGTTTTCATCTCATCAACTCTTGAAAAGATCTCTTTTGGTTTTCCATCCATGACGATCTTTCCTTGATCCATCACGATGATACGATCTGCTAAGATTACTTCTTCCATATGATGTGTTACCATAAGGATCGTAATATTCTTTTCTTTATTCAATGCTTTCACAAGAGATAAAACATGTCTGCGGCCTTCTGGATCTAGCATGGCTGTTGGTTCGTCTAATACGATACATTCTGGTTCCATTGCCATGATCCCTGCGATCGCTACTCTCTGTTTCTGTCCGCCAGAAAGATGATTGGGACTTGCTTCTTTATATGCGATCATTCCCACACCTGTAAGAGCCGCTGTGATCCTTGTCCAGATATCTTTGGAAGCTATTCCGAGGTTTTCTGGACCGAAGGCTGTGTCTTCTTCTACCGTTGTTCCTACGATCTGGTTATCTGGATTCTGAAATACGATTCCTGCACTCTGTCTGACTTTTAAGAGGGTACTTTCATCTTTTGTATCCATTCCTTTGATATATACTGTGCCTTCTGTCGGCATCAAAAGTCCATTGATGTGCTTCGCAAGCGATGATTTCCCGGAACCATTCTTTCCAAGGATTGCTACAAATTCACCTTTCTCAACATTGATATCAATATGATCGATTGCTGCAATCTCTTGCTTGTCTTCTTCTGTATCTCCATAGGTCACATATTTGTGAACTAAGTCTTTTATTTTCAATATGGACATAATATTCTCCTATCTGATCCGTAATAAGGATAGTATACTATTTCCCATAAAAAAAGAAAAGTCTTATCCCAGTTGTTCCGGAATAAGACCTCTTTGTTGTTGTCGATTTGGAATTTAAATAATATAGTCAGTATTGAACTGTTGATTAAACTAATTCAAGTACTACTTTTAATGCTGCATCACCTTTACGCTGAGCAATCTTAACGATTCTTGTGTAACCACCGTTACGTTCAGCATATTTTGGTGCATACTCGTCGAATAACTTAGCTGTTAAATCAACTTTCTTTGTATTAGCTTTCTTACCAGCTGCTTCTGTAGGAACTTCTGTTACAGGATATAATACCTTTAACATCTGTCTTCTTGCATGTAAGCGGGATGGTAAATCTTTTTTGATTTCTTTCTGAACTGTTTCATAAACAGTAACTTTCTTACCATCTACAACTTCTTTCACGCGTTTTCCGTTTTCGTCTTTCTTAGCAACTTTAGCGTCAACTGTAACTGTTTCAAAGTTGTCTTTTTCTTTTACAGCCAAAGCGATCAGTTTCTCAGCTACCTTGCGGATTTCTTTTGCTTTTGCTTCAGTTGTAATGATTTTTCCATGATGTAACAGATTTGTTACTTCTGCACGGATCAGTGCTTTTCTCTGGGAAGCTGTTCTTCCTAATTTTCTGTATTTTGCCATTATAATGACCTCCTGTGTTTTTTCGCCTTGCTTACTTATGCCTTCAGCCTAGGCGGGTCTGGTTTCTATTCTTCTCCTGAACTTAGGGATAATCCTAATTCACTTAACTTAGCTAAAACTTCTTCTAATGATTTACGTCCTAAGTTACGAACTTTCATCATATCTTCTGAAGTCTTATTAGTTAATTCTTCTACTGTATTGATGCCAGCTCTCTTTAAGCAATTGTATGAACGAACAGATAATTCTAATTCATCAATGCTCATTTCAAGAACTTTTTCTTTCTCGTCATCTTCTTTTTCTACCATAACTTCTGCTGTCTTGGCATTCTCAGAAAGATCTACAAATAAGTTTAAGTGCTCGCATAATACTTTCGCTGCTAAACTTACAGACTCATCTGGTGTTAGTGTTCCGTTTGTGAATACATCTAATGTTAATTTGTCATAATCTGTGATCTGACCTACACGAGTATTCTCAACCTTTAAGTTTACACGCTCAACTGGTGTGTAAATCGCATCAACTGCGATCTCATCGATTGCTTTTCCTTCTTTGTCTGCTTTGTCTGCGCCTACATATCCGCGTCCGTTTGTGATTGTAAGCTCCATATCCAGTTTGCTGCTGTCATCACTTAATGTTGCGATCACAAGCTCTGGATTTAAGATTTCGATATCACTGTCCGCTTTAATATCTCCGGCAGTTACTACACCCTTTCCTGAAAACTCAATATAGCCTGCTTTGTTTCAGCGGATGAGCTGTTGTTTTTAATTGCCAGAGATTTGATATTCATGATGATCTCAGGTACATCTTCTTTAACCCCTGGGATGGAACTGAACTCATGCAGAACACCTTTGATCTTTACTGAACTTACTGCTGCACCTGGCAGAGAAGAAAGCATGATACGTCTTAAGGAATTACCTAAAGTTGTACCATAACCTCTTTCCAAAGGTTCCACAACAAAGCGTCCAAAACGGTTATCTTCTGAAATCTCATTAATCTCAATATTTGGTTTTTCAAATTCAAACATACGTGCCCTCCTTTTGGCTTAGGTTTAACTTGAGGGTTATTATTTAGAATATAACTCGACGATTAATGTTTCGTTACTGGTACGTCGATCTCATCTCTTGATGGAAGTTCTTTTACAGTTCCTGTAAAGTTATCATGATCTGCTTCTAACCATGAAGGAATCATTCTTCCTTCTGTTACTTCTAAGATCTCTTTGTATCTTGGAGATGTTCTATGTTTTTCTTTGATTTCGATAACGTCCCCAGCTTTAACCTGGTAAGAAGGAATGTTAACCTGTTTTCCATTAACTAATACATGTTTATGGTCAACGATCTGTCTGCATTCTTTTCTTGTTCTTCCGTATCCTAAACGGAATAATACGTTATCTAAACGAAGCTCTAATAATGTCATCAGGTTTGTACCAGTCTGACCTTTCATTCTTTCTGCTTTTGCATAGTAGTTACGGAAAGGTTTTTCTAATACACCATAAATGAATTTAGCTTTCTGTTTTTCGCAAAGCTGAAGTCCGTATTCACTTTTCTTTCTGTTTGCTCTATTTAAACTTCTGTTTGATTTTTTATCAATTCCTAAAAAGACAGGATCTAAACCTAAGGATCTACATCTCTTTAAGACTGGAGTTCTATCTACTGCCATCTTTAATTATCCTCCTAAATTAGACTCTTCTACGTTTTGGTGGGCGACATCCATTATGTGGAACAGGTGTTACATCGCTGATGCTTGTAACTTCTAATCCTGCTGCTGATAAAGCACGGATTGCTGCTTCTCTTCCTGATCCTGGACCTTTAACCATTACATCTACTGATTTTAATCCATGCACTAATGCTGCTTTTGTTGCAGTTTCAGCTGCCATCTGAGCTGCATATGGTGTAGATTTTTTGGATCCTCTGAATCCTAATCCACCTGCACTTGCCCAAGAAAGAGCATTTCCCTGTGCATCTGTTAATGTAACGATTGTATTATTAAAAGATGACTGAATATGTGCCTGTCCGTGCTGTACATTCTTCTTTACACGTTTTTTTGCACTTTTCTTTGTAACTTTAGCCATAATTACGTATACCTTTCTTTCTTCATTTCAATTCCAAAAAGATTGCCTATACTGCAAATCTTATGCTATTCCTGACTGTCCATACAGCCGGGTGTGTCATAACACTACAAATTTAGTGTTTATTATTTCTTCTTGTTAGCTACTGTTTTCTTAGGACCTTTACGTGTTCTTGCGTTAGTCTTTGTTTTCTGTCCACGGCAAGGAAGTCCCTGTCTATGACGTTTTCCTCTGTAGCATCCAATTTCTTTTAATCTCTTAATGTTAAGAGCGATTTCTCTTCTTAAATCACCTTCTACAACCTGTGTATCGTTGATAACTGCACTGATTCTTTTAACTTCATCATCAGTTAAGTCGCGTACACGAGTATCAGGATCAACATTTGCCTCTGCCAAAATACGTTTTGCGCTTGAAAGACCGATTCCATAAATATAAGTAAGACCAATCTCTACACGCTTTTCTCTTGGTAAATCAACACCTGAAATACGAGCCATGTTTTTCTTTCCTCCAAAATAAATAATTACTTGTCTATTAAGGGCAATCCATATATCCGCAGTACGGTGAAATGATATATATGTCTCTTCCTCAAATTATCTTTCTATCTATAAATAATCAGTATGAGCGTACCTGTACTCATACTGCAGCCGCCTAAATTATGCGAGTGTATCTCTACACATCACAAAATACACCTCTAAACTGTTCTTGCAGTAAATAGGTGAATACACAACAAACCAAGGATTATTGCGATATTCTTATCGAACGTCGTAATTATCCCTGTCTCTGTTTGTGTTTTGGATTCTCACAGATTACTCTGACAGATCCTTTTCTCTTGATAACCTTGCATTTTTCGCAAATTGGTTTTACAGATGCTCTAACCTTCACTTGAATATCTCCTTTCAAAAAACGTTCGGGTATGATTATATCATCATATTCTGAATATTTCAAGACTTTTTCTAAATTTATTTATCTTTCCAAATAATTTATTTGTCTCTCCAAATAATTCTTCCTTTTGATAAATCATATGGTGATAATGCCAGTGTTACTTTGTCACCTGGTAAAATCTTGATGTAATTCATTCTAAGCTTTCCACTGATGTGAGCTAAAATTACGTGTCCACCTTCGATTTCTACCTTGAACATAGCGTTTGGTAACTTTTCTAACACTACTCCTTCAACTTCAATTGCTTCTGATTTTGCCATTTTATTCCTCCTATTCAGACAAAGTCAATATTTCACAACCATCTTCTGTGATGACGATCGTGTTTTCATAATGTGCAGCCAGACTTCCGTCTTCAGTAACAACTGTCCAGTCATCGTCCAGCCAGACAACATCATAACTACCTTCATTTACCATTGGTTCAATGGCAAGCGTCATTCCTGGTCTTAATTTCATTCCTTTTCTTCTCTGTTTGAAGTTCGGAATCTGTGGATCTTCATGAAGATGTGTTCCAATTCCATGTCCCACTAAATCTCTGACTACAGAATAACCATTACTTTCTACATATTTCTGAATTGCTTCAGATATGTCAAACAAATGATTTCCTGGAACTGCAAGTTTGATTCCTTCAAAGAAACTTTGCTTTGTTACTTCGATCAGTCTCTTTGCTTCTTCGGAAATATTTCAACCGCATGTGTTCTTGCTGCATCGGAATGATATCCTTCATGGATCAGTCCTGCATCCAGACTTACAATGTCTCCATCCTGTAAAATCCGGTCTTTGCTTGGAATACCATGTACGACTTCGTCATTGACAGATACACAGATGGATGCCGGATATCCATTATAGTTTAAGAAGTTTGGTACACATCCAAGATCTCTGATCGCTTTCTCTCCAAACTGGTCGATCTCTAATGTAGAAATTCCTGGTTTTACAAAATCAGCTAACTTGTTGTGAACCTCTTCTAACATCTTACCGGCTTCTCGCATAAGTTCGATTTCTTTTTTTGATTTGATCGTAACTGCCATGGTCTGCCTCTTATCCTAAAATAGATTTAATTTCTTCAAAAACAACTTTGATATCCTGTGTTCCATCAATCTCGTGTAAGCTTCCTACTTCTTTATAGTGTGCGATCAGTGGAGCTGTCTGTTCATGATAAACATCCAGACGTTTTTTTACAGTTTCTGCTTTGTCGTCATCGCGAAGAATTAATTCTCCACCACATACGTCGCAGCAGTTTTCTTTCTTTGGAGGATTATACTGAACATGGAAGATTGCTCCACAGTCTTTGCAGGATCTTCTTCCTGACATTCTGTTGATGATATTTTCATCTGGAACTTCGATATCAATTGCAAATTCAATCTTCTCACCGTCTTTTGCAAGTGCTTCATCTAATGCATTTGCTTGTGGAATCGTTCTTGGAAATCCATCTAAAATATACCCTTTTTCACAATCATCTTTGTGGATACGGTCAACAACAAGATCGCATACAAGTTCGTCTGGAACTAACAGTCCTTTGTCCATGTATTCCTGTGCTTTCTTTCCAAGCTCTGTTCCTTCTTTAATATTTGCTCTGAAAATATCACCTGTTGAGATGTGTGGAATATCGTACGCCTGTGCAATCTGTTTTGCCTGAGTACCTTTTCCAGCACCTGGAGCTCCTAACATAATAATTTTCATGACAAATCCTCCTTTTGTCTCTCTTTTATTTTTAGTTACCATACAATTTGTTTCCATACCATCGTTTTTAATGCCATTGGGCTTTTGTGCTTATATAAAAACATTCCATATAAGCACAAAAAGCTGTAGTTGTCACTACAGCTTTTCTTATAGTTACTCACTCAAAAAACCAGAATAGTTCTGTACTAACAACTGTGACTGGATCTGCTTGATCGTCTCAAGGATAACACCTACTACGATGATGATAGATGTTCCTCCAAATGAAACGCTTGCTCCAAATACTCCATTAAAGAAGAATGGAACAACTGCCACGATCGTTAGTCCTGCAGCACCTATAAATATAATATATTTTAATATTTTATTCAAATAATCTACTGTAGGTTTTCCCGGTCGGATTCCTGGGATAAATCCACCCTGTTTCTTCATATTGTTTGAAATCTCTAATGGATTAAATGTAATCGATGTATAGAAATAAGCAAACAGTACTACTAAAACAATATAGATCAATAAACCGATCGATCTTTTTGGATGGGATGCATCAAACCAGGTAGATGAGTTCAAACTTGTTAATGCTTTTCCAATGAATCCGTTATTCTCGTATTTTAAGACATTCTGCAGCATGATTGGGAACTGCATAATGGATGATGCAAAGATAATTGGGATTACACCTGCTGTGTTAACTTTCAGCGGAATCTTACTCTGCTGTCCACCAACAAGTTTTCTTCCCTGCATCTTCTTAGAATACTGTACTGGGATATGTCTTTCCGCATCTGATAAAACGATAACGAATACGACAACTGCCAGAACAACTCCTACGATCACACATCCTGCGATCAGAGCTGGCCCAATCTGTTTTCCCTTCATAAACTGATTATAAAGAGAAGTAAAATCTCCCGGCATTCCGGATACAATGTTTACGAGCAGGATAATGGAAATACCATTTCCAATTCCACTCTCTGTAATACGTTCTCCAAGCCACATAACCAGAACTGCACCTGCGGTTAAAGCAATGATCATTGTAACAATGGTAAACGTTGTATAATCGGTACCTAATGCACCTTGATTGGCAAATCCGATCGCAAGTCCTGCGCCTTCGATGATCGCAAGTACAACCGTTACATATCTTGTAATCTTTGCCATTCTTTTTCTTCCGTCTTCTCCATCTTTCTGCATCTCTTCAAGAGCTGGAATAACGATCGTCATCAGCTGCATGATGATGGAAGATGTGATATACGGAGTTACACTTAATGCAAATACTGACATCTGCATGAAGGAGCCTCCGGTAAAAGAGTTCAATAGGCTGAACGAATCGCCTAATGTACTCTTTAAATAGGCACTGATCTGTGCACTATCGATTTCCGGAATTGGTAGTTGTGATCCAAAACGTACAACAATAAGAATTAGTGTCGTAAATAATAGCTTCTTTCTTAATTGCTTGTTTTTAAAAGCGCTGACAACAGCGTTTGACATACTAGATCACCTCAGCTTTTCCTCCAAGTGCTTCGATCTTCTCTTTAGCACTAGCACTAAATGCATTTGCTTTTACATTTAATTTCTTTGTTAATTCACCGTTTCCTAAGATTTTAACTCCATCTCTAGGATTTTTAACGATTCCTGCTTCGATTAAAGCTTCTACAGATACTTCTGCTCCGTCTTCAAATCTTTCTAAAGCTGAAAGGTTGATACCAACGATTTCCTTAGAGTTTCTGCATTTGAAACCTCTCTTAGGAATACGTCTGTATAAAGGCATCTGTCCACCTTCGAATCCAGGTCTTACTCCACCACCTGAACGAGCTTTCTGTCCTTTATGTCCTTTACCTGCAGTTTTTCCATTTCCTGAACCATGTCCACGACCTCTTCTGAAAGCGTCGCTATGTTTAGATCCTTCTGCAGGGCGTAAGTTTGATAATTCCATTCCGTTACACCTCCTTGCCGAATATTATTAGATTTCTTCTACTTTAACTAAATGTTTCACCTGGTGAATCATTCCACGTGTTGCTGCGTTATCAGGCAGCTCAACTGTTTTGTGAAGTTTTTTAAGACCTAATGCTTCAACAGTTTTTTTGTGCTTTGGAATTGCACCAATTGTAGATTTTACTAATGTGATTTTTAATTTATCTGCCATTTCAAAATTCCTCCTATCCTAAGAGCTCTTCTACTGATTTTCCACGTAGTTTTGCTACCTGCTCTGGAGTTTTTAAGTTCTTTAATCCTTCGATTGTTGCTAATACAACGTTCTGTTTGTTGTTAGAACCTAAAGATTTTGAACGGATGTTTTTATATCCTGCAAGTTCCAGAACGATACGGGAAGGTCCACCAGCGATGATACCAGTACCTTCTGGAGATGTTTTTAATAATACAGATGCTCCACCGAAGTTTCCTGTAAAGTCGTGTGGTGTTGTTCCTTTTTCATCGATTGGTACTTCAACAAGGCTCTTCATAGCTGCTTCTTTTCCTTTGCGGATCGCTTCTGGAATTTCGGCTGCTTTTCCTAATCCAGCACCAACATGACCATTTTTATCCCCTACTACAACCAGTGCTGCAAATCTCATGTTACGTCCACCTTTTACTACTTTAGTAACACGTTTGATGGATACAACTCTTTCTTCCAGCTCTAACTGACTAGGGTCAATAAGTGTATGCTTCATTTGACTTCCTCCTATTAGAATTTCAGACCAGCTTCACGAGCTGCATCTGCTAATGCTTCAATTTTACCATGATAAATAAATCCGCCTCTGTCAAAGACAACTTCTGTGATACCTTTTGCTAAAGCTCTTTCAGCGATTACTTTACCTAAGTAGCTAGCTGCGGCAACATCATTTGTTTTTTCCAGTTCTGCCTTTACGTCTTTCTGAGTTGTTGAAGCAGATACTAATGTATTTCCAACAGTGTCGTCAATAATCTGAGCGTACATATGATCATTACTTCTAAATACACTTAAGCGAGGTCTTTCGCTTGTTCCATTGATTCGATTACGAAGCTTGTAGTGTTTTTTCGCACGAATCTTGCTTCTTGATTCTTTTCTAATCATCCTATATCACTCCTTTATTTAGCCCCAGTTTTTCCAACTTTACGTCTGATAACTTCATCAGCATACTTAATACCTTTACCTTTGTAAGGTTCTGGTTTTCTAAGTTCTCTAATTTCAGCTGCGTACTGTCCAACTTTTTCTTTGTCGATACCTTTAACGATAATAATGTTCTGTCCGTCCATCTCTGTTTCGATTCCTTCTGGATCAGTCATAACTACCGGATGAGAGAAACCAAGGTTGAAAGTGATTTCTTTTCCTTTTTCTGTGCTCTGTAACCAACACCGTTGATTTCAAGCTTCTTTTCGTATCCTTCAGATACACCTGTGATCATGTTTGCGATCAAAGATCTTGTAAGACCATGTAAAGATTTCATTTTCTTTAAGTCATTTGGTCTTGTTACGACAACCTGATTATCTTCCTGTTTGATTGTCATTTCTACTGGTAAACATTTTTCTAATGTTCCTTTAGGACCTTTTACAGTCACTTTGTTTCCTTCTTCAATCTTTACCTCTACTCCTGCAGGGATATCGATTGGTAATCTACCTATACGAGACATAGGTTACCTCCTTAAATTGTCGGAAGGGACAAGGGTGTGTCCCTTCTGTTTTCAGAATAGTGAATGCTGGTTAATGTACAGTAAATCTTACCATACAAAAGCTAACACTTCTCCACCCACGTTCTGTTTTCTTGCTTCTTTATCTGTTAACAGTCCTTTGTTTGTAGAGATGATCGCAATACCAAGTCCTCCTAATACTTTAGGAAGCTCTTCAGCCCTGCGTATACTCTAAGCCCTGGTTTAGAGATTCTCTTAAGTCCTGTAATGATTTTTTCATTTTTATCAGCACCATATTTTAATGTGATTACGATTGTGCTGAAAGAACCTTCTTCTTTGATGTCATATGCTTTGATAAAACCTTCTTTTAATAAGATTTCTGCAATCGCTGTCTTCATCTTAGAAGCAGGAATTTCTACTGTATCATGTTTCGCAGTATTTGCATTACGGATTCTTGTAAGCATATCTGCAATAGGATCGCTCATTGTCATTTTCGTGTTCCTCCTTCCTTAATCTTACCAGCTTGCCTTCTTGACACCTGGAATCTGTCCTTTATATGCTAATTCACGGAAGCAAACTCTGCAGATACCATATTTTCTTAAATATGCATGTGGACGTCCGCAGATTCTGCAACGGCTATATTCTCTTGTTGAGAATTTTGCTTTTCTTTTCTGTTTTGCAACCATTGACTTCTTAGCCATGGGAACCCTCCTAACTATTTCTTAAACGGCATACCAAATAAAGTTAATAATTCACGAGCTTCTTCATCAGTGTTCGCTGTTGTAACGAAGATGATGTCCATTCCTCTTACTTTGTCTACTTTATCGTATTCGATTTCTGGGAAAATTAACTGTTCTTTAATACCTAATGCATAGTTACCTCTTCCATCGAAAGAGTTCTGGTTAACTCCTCTGAAGTCACGTACTCGAGGTAATGCTAAGTTAATTAAACGATCAGCGAATTCATACATTCTTTCACCACGTAATGTAACTTTGCATCCGATAGGCATACCTTCTCTTAATTTGAAGTTCGCAACAGATTTCTTTGCTCTTGTTACGACTGCTTTCTGTCCAGCGATCTTTTCAAGATCAGCTACTGCAGATTCTAAAACTTTTTTATTTTCTTTTGCTTCACCAACACCCATGTTGATTACGATCTTCTCGAGTTTTGGTACCTGCATAATATTGCTGTATTCGAATTTCTTCATCATAGCATCTTTGATCTGATTGCTATACTGTTCATGTAATCTACTCACTTGCGTAAACCTCCTCTCTTAATTAGTCAATGACTTCGCCTGTTGCACGTGCAACACGAACTTTTTTACCGTCAACTACTTTATATCCAATTTTTGTTGTTTTTCCATTGTGCACTAACATTACATTGGAAACATCCATTGGGCCTTCCTGGCTTACGATACCACCCTGCTGGTTTGCAGGACTAGGTTTAGTATGCTTTGTGATCATGTTGGCACCTTCAACTGTTACAGTACCTTTTTTATGATCAACAGCAATTACTTTTCCTTCTTTGTCTTTATCTTTACCAGCGATAACTTTAACTAGATCGCCTTTTTTAATTTTAATTGCTGACACAGTGTTTCCTCCTTATAATACTTCTGGTGCTAATGAAACAATCTTCATGAATTTCTTGTCTCTAAGCTCTCTTGCCACTGGTCCGAAGATACGAGTTCCTCTTGGATTCATATCATCTTTAATAATTACAGCAGCATTTTCGTCAAATTTGATATAAGAACCATCTTTACGACGGGCACCTTTCTTTGTACGAACAACAACTGCTCTGACTACGTCACCTTTTTTTACAACGCCGCCTGGTGTTGCATCTTTGACTGTAGCAACAATAACATCACCGATGTTAGCATATCTTCTTGTAGATCCTCCTAACACACGAATGCAAAGGATTTCTTTTGCTCCTGTGTTGTCGGCTACTCTAAGTCTTGACTCCTGCTGAATCATGCCTTTATTCTCCTTTCCAACCAAGCAAAATTATTTTGCTTTTTCGATAATTTCAACAAGTCTCCATCTCTTATCTTTTGAAAGAGGTCTTGTCTCCATAACCTTTACTCTATCTCCAATGTTACATTCGTTATTTTCGTCATGAGCTTTTAATTTGTAAGTTCTTTTAACGATCTTTTTATATAAAGGATGTTTTACGTTGTCTTCGATTGCAACTACGATTGTTTTATCCATTTTATCACTAACGACTTTCCTACACGGGTTTTTCTTAAATTTCTTTCCACAACAAATTCCTCCTTTCGAAATGATTACTAAGCGTTTGCTTTTGCTGTAATTGCACCCTGAATACGTGCAATATTTCTTCTAACTTCTTTAATTCTGCTTGTATTCTCAAGTTGGTTTGTTGCATTCTGGAATCTTAAGTTGAATAATTCCTTTTTCGCAGCTACTAGCTCATTATTTAATTCGTCTACTGACTTATTATTTAATTCTTTTACAAAATCTTTAGTTTTCACTGTTGTCACCGCCTTCTAAAGCTTCACGAGAAACAATCTTACACTTGATTGGTAATTTGTGTACTGCAAGACGTAATGCTTCTTTTGCAATTTCTTCGCTTACACCAGAAATTTCGAACATTACACGTCCTGGTTTTACAACTGCTACCCAATATTCTAAGTTACCTTTACCTTTACCCATTCGAGTTTCAGCTGGCTGAGCTGTTACTGGTTTGTCAGGGAAAATTTTGATCCAAACTTTACCACCACGTTTGATGTAACGAGTCATAGCGACACGGGCTGCTTCGATCTGGTTTGCTGTGATCCATGCTGCTCTGTAGCTACAATACCGTACTCACCGTAAGTGATCTTATTACCGCGTAATGCTTTTCCGCGCATGCTTCCACGGAACTGTTTACGACGTTTTACTCTTTTTGGCATTAACATTATTTATTTCCCCCTTCCTTTTTTGATGGAAGTACTTCACCATGGTAAATCCATGTTTTTACTCCGACTTTACCATATGTTGTATCTGCTTCTGCAAATCCGTAATCAATGTTAGCACGAAGTGTCTGTAGAGGAATTGTTCCCTCGCTGTAGAATTCTGTACGTGCCATATCTGCTCCACCTAAACGTCCAGAAACGGATGTTTTGATTCCAAGAGCTCCAGATCTCATTGTACGCTGCATGCAAGATTTCATTGCACGTCTGAAAGAAATACGATTTTCAAGCTGCTGTGCAATATTCTCTGCAACTAACTGAGCATCTTTGTCTGGTCTTTTTACTTCTTTAACATCGATCAGTAATTTTTTGTCTGTCATTTTCTGAAGATCTTTTTTCAGTTCTTCGATGGAAGATCCACCTTTACCGATTACTACTCCAGGTTTTGCTGTATATACGATTAATTTTACTCTGTCGGAAGCTCTTTCGATCTCGATCTTAGAAATTCCAGCATTGTATAATCTTTTCTTTACATATTTTCTGATTTTATCGTCTTCTACAAGGTTATCTGCAAAAGCGTCTTCTGCATACCATCTAGAATCCCAATCTTTAATAATTCCGACTCTCAGACCATGAGGATTAACTTTCTGTCCCATGTTTGCCTCCTTCTATCTATCTTTCATCAAGCACTAATGTGATGTGGCTCATTCTATGTTCGATTCTGTAAGCTCTACCCTGTGCTCTAGGTTTAATTCTCTTCATTGTAGGTCCTTTATTTGCATAACATTCTGCAATGTAAAGGTTTTCTGGGTCCATTCCGTTATTGTTTTCTGCATTAGCGATTGCAGATTTTAATAATTTTTCAATTAATGTTGAAGCATATCTTGGATTGTAAAGTAAAATTCCAAGTGCTGTTTCTACGTCTTTTCCTCTGATCGCATCTAATACAAAAGCTGCTTTTGTTGTAGAAACTCTAGCGTTTCTTAATGTAGCTTTTGGTCTAGTATCTTTATTTGCATTTCTCTCTTTTTTGTACTGAGATCTGCTATATTTCTTTGCCATTTATATGGAACCTCCTTCCAAAATTAATTATTTCATTCCGGTTTTCTTTTCCGTTTTCTTATGTCCACGGAAAGTTCTTGTTGCTACAAACTCTCCAAGTTTGTGTCCAACCATATCTTCTGTAACGTATACCGGTACATGTTTTCTTCCATCATGAACAGCGATTGTGTGTCCTACGAATGATGGGAAGATTGTAGAACGACGAGACCATGTTTTGATAACACTCTTGTCTCCTGCTTCGTTCATAGCGTCTACTTTGTTCAGTAAACTCTTATCTGCAAATGGTCCTTTTTTAAGTGAACGAGCCATAAGTTACCTCCTTGTACTATTTAACAGTTTTACCATCTCTTCTTCTTACGATCATCTTGTTAGATTGTTTGTTTTTCTTACGTGTCTTCAATCCAAGTGCTGGTTTACCCCATGGTGTGCATGGTCCTGGTCTACCGATTCCAGTCTTACCTTCACCACCACCGTGTGGATGGTCATTAGGGTTCATAACAGAACCACGGACTGTAGGACGGATTCCCATGTTACGTTTACGTCCAGCTTTACCAATGTTCACAAGATCATGTTCGATGTTTCCAACCTGACCAATAGTAGCGCGGCATACTACAGGCACCATTCTCATCTCACCAGATGGTAAACGAAGTGTTGCATATTTTCCTTCTTTTGCCATTAACTGTGCTGAGTTTCCTGCGGAACGAACTAACTGTCCACCTTTTCCAGGATGCATCTCGATGTTATGGATTTCTGTACCTACCGGAATGTTTGCCAATGGAAGGCAGTTTCCTACTTTAATTTCAGCTTCTGGTCCATTCATAACAGTTGTTCCAACTGCTAATTTGTTTGGAGCGATAATATATCTTTTTTCACCGTCTGCATAAACTAACAGAGCGATGTTAGCTGTTCTATTTGGATCGTATTCGATTGCAGCAACTGTTGCTGGAATACCATCTTTATCATTTCTCTTAAAGTCAATAAGTCTGTATTTTCTTCTAGATCCACCTCCGCGGTGTCTTACAGTAATTTTACCCTGATTGTTACGACCAGCGTTCTTCTTTAAAGAAACTACCAGAGATTTTTCTGGTGTAGATTTTGTGATAACATCAAAATCAAGTCCAGTCATATGTCTTCTAGAAGGTGTATATGGGTTATATGATTTAATTCCCATGTCAGTCTCCTTTCAAATCTGATTTAATATCACGCTTTTGTTGCGTATAGTTTCAAGTCTTTATCTTAGTCGAACTAAGTGGTTAATGCCTATAGTCCTTCGAAGATTTCGATATCTGCACTTTCTTCAGTAAGCTGTACGATAGCTTTCTTTGTCTTTGCAGTTTTTCCAAAAGTCATTCCACGTCTCTTTGTTTTTCCATCATTGTTCATTGTGTTGACTTTTGCTACTTTTGTTCCTTCGAACATTTTTTCCACTGCTTCTTTGATCTGATTCTTAGTAGCAGATGGATGAACTAAAAAAGTATATTTCTTTTCAGCCATTGCGTTCATACTTTTTTCTGTTACAACTGGCTTTAAGATAACGTCATAATATTTAATATCTGCCATTATGCATATACCTCCTCGATATTTGCAACTGCTTCCTTAGAAACAACTACAGTGTCATATTTTAAAATGTCATATACATTGATTGTGCTTGTTAAAGCAGTTTTAACTCCTGGAAGGTTTCTTGCAGATAATACTAAGTTATCATTTTTAGATCCCATAACCACTAATGCTTTCTTAGCACCAACGCTGTCAAGCATTGCTTTTACGTTCTTAGTTTTGATCTCATCGAATTTGAATTCGTCGATCACTACGAATTTGTCTGCCTGTACTCTAGATGTTAATGCAGATTTTAAAGCAATACGTCTTTCTTTTTTGTTTAATTTCTTTGTGTACTCTCTTGGTGTTGGAGCAAATACAACTCCTCCGCCTTTCCACTGTGGAGCTCGGATAGATCCCTGTCTTGCATGACCTGTTCCTTTCTGTCTCCAAGGTTTTCTTCCACCACCGCGAACTTCAGAACGTGTTTTTGCTTTCTGTGTTCCCTGACGGTTATTTGCTAACTGGCTTACTACTGCCAGATGTACTAAATGTTCATTTATTTCAACGCCAAAGATGTTGTCATTTAATTCTAATTTCTCAACTTTCTTTGCCTTCCATATTTAATACAGATACTGTTGCCATCTTATATAGTCCTCCTTTCTTCTAAAGACCTACGCCTTTACTGATTCTTTTAACATTACTAAAGATTTTTTTAGGTCCTGGTACAGCACCTTTAACTAAAATAATGTTCTGATCAGCGTCAACTTTTACGATTTCAAGATTCTGAATAGTAACTCTTTCTGCTCCCATTTGTCCTGGCATTTTCTTTCCTTTGAATACTTTGCTAGGATCAGAAGCCATACCATTAGAACCTGCATGACGATGATATTTAGAACCATGGGCAGATGGACCTGATTTCAAACCGTGACGTTTGATACCACCAGCATATCCTTTACCTTTTGATGTAGCAGTTGCATCGATTTTGTCTCCTGCTGCGAAGATGTCAGCTTTGATTTCCTGACCTACTGTGTATTCTTCAGCATTCTCAAATCTGAATTCTCTTACGAATCTTTTTGGTGCAACTCCTGCTTTATCGAAGTGTCCTTTCTGTGGTTTGTTGATTCCTTTTTCTTTCTTGTCAACAAAACCAACCTGAACTGCGCTGTATCCGTCATTCTCTTCTGTCTTTACCTGAGTAACAACACAAGGTCCTGCCTGTAATACAGTAACTGGAGTTAAAACTCCATCTTCGTTGAAAATCTGAGTCATTCCAACTTTTGTTGTTAAAATCGCTTTTTTCATTTTGATTGTTCCTCCTATTTAATCTACAGCGGATTATAACGCTTAACGTTGTAATCATCCTAGACGCTACAAGCTTAAGGGGATACCTCATTTACTCATAACCCTGTAGGGATTACCTATTTGTTTTTCATCTTGATATCAATGTACACACCAGCTGGTACTTCTAATTTAGATAATGCATCAACTGTTTTCTGTGATGGTGTGATGATATCAATCAGTCTTTTGTGAGTTCTCTGTTCGAACTGCTCTCTGGAATCTTTATATTTGTGAGTCGCTCTAAGAATTGTGATGATTTCTTTCTTAGTTGGCATTGGAACTGGTCCACTCACCTTAGATCCTGTCTTCTTAACTGTTTCAATAATGCTTTTTGCGCTTGCATCGATTAACTGATGATCGTATGCTTTTAATGTAATTCTCATTACCTGACTTGCTGCCATAAAAAGCCGCCTCCTTTTCGTACTATAAATGTTTTTGTAGCACGACAAGTGGTGACTGTACACTCCTCCGTGTGTATCGTGAAATCTACACACTGCGTCTCTATTCCGGACTACACCGGTGTTCAATAGATTGTATATTCGTACAGTGACTTGTCGCCAGTTTTAACAACTTGACATTCGCTCCACGGAAAACCTGCAAAGGCTTTTGCCTCTACAGCAACCTCACGCTTCAACGCTATCAAGGTCACAACATTGCTATTATATATGATGTTTCAAATTAATGCAAGGGGTTTTTCGATTTTTTTTTGCATGTTTTTGATAAAATACAAAATGTAGTGTTTTCTGTATGAGTATTACCGTTTTGGGCACAAGATAATCTTGTTTTTTATGTTTTTTTGCATAAATGAAAACGAGTTCTTTCCTTATTATATATAGAAAGAACTCGTTTTGCAATTTTTATTTTGTTTTGATCGTCTTCTTTGTTACAGTTCCCAACTCATTCTTGTATTGTTTTCCAACTTTTACTTTCTTGTAACCGCAGATCTCAATATAGTATTTTTTCTTTCTCTTTAAATTCTTCAAACCAGCACTAGTCGTTTTATTTTTTTTGATCATTATTGTTTTTGAATTTCGCATCTTCTTATTTGTAGAATATCGGATATAATAACCATCTACTTTTGAATCTCTTGTCCATTTAAGGCTGATCCTTCTTCCAGATTTCGGCGTTGCAGATTTTACTTTGACTTTTGCAGGTATGATCCTTATCTTGATCTTAATCTCATTCGACTTCTTATAATTATCATCCTCTGGTACACACACTGTCACCGTACAGCTTCCAACGCTTTTTGCTTTGATCAAACCTTTTGAATCAATTGCAAGAATCTTTGAATCTAACACTTTATAACTGATCTTTGGATTGATTCCATCGGCCTTGGCCTTTATCTGAAATGGCTTGTCATATGACCCTTCCACTTCTTTTTTGCCATCATATGTTAATATGCGCTCTGCTTTTACAATCTTATAAGAACTTTCTAAGGTTCCTTCATACCCATTCTTTAATACGATCTGGACTTTATATGTTCCTGGATAAATATGGTCACCTTCATATACGCAAGTATAATACTTATCATCTAACAGTTTTCCATTTGCAAGTTTTGATCTGAATATCTGGAAAATTTTGATTTCCATTGTATGGAAGTGACTCATTCGTTAACTGTACAGAAACCGGATGGCTTAATTCTTGCAAAATCTTATATCCACATTTTTTAC